>OGCO01001921.1_pt1 | contig 29232 bp, 29 predicted proteins | sample 1570171 | NCBI WGS metagenome assembly OGCO01 (sample SAMEA4370583, study PRJEB24528) | human gut metagenome
ACGCCGCCCTCGCCCTGGATCAGCTCCACCATGACGGCGCACACGTCATCGCCCCCCTGAGCCTGGATGCTCTCCAGGGTGGGGTCGGCGTAGCGGAAGTCCTCCACGAAGGGGAAGAAGTAGGTGTGGTAGTGGGGCTGACCGGTGGCGGTGATGGTGGCCATGGTCCGGCCGTGGAAGGAGTGGTTCAGGGTGATGATGGTGCTGCGGCCCTGGCCGTATTTGTCAAAGCTGTACTTCCGGGCCAGCTTGATCATGGCTTCGTTGGCCTCTGCGCCGGAGTTGCCAAAGAACACCTTGTCCATGCCCGTGCGGGTGCAGAGCTCTTTCGCCAGCTTGGGGCCGGGCTGGGTGTAGTAGAGGTTGGAGATGTGACCCAGCTTTTGAATTTGCTGGGTGATGGCGCTGATCCAAGTGGGGTCGCCGTAGCCCAGGGAATTGACCCCGATGCCGCTGGTGAAGTCGATGTACTCTTTCCCGGCCAGGCTGTACAGGGTCGCTCCCTGGCCATGGTCGATGTCCACGGAGAAGCGGGCGTAGGTGTGCATTACGTAGGTGTCGTCCATTGCTTTCAGTTCTTCAAAAGTCATGGGTCTCACTCCTTTATGTGACAGGTTTTGGATTCTTTTTTCTTCCCGGATCGCTTCTTATTCCCAGAGCATCGTCCCGATGCCCTTGTGGGAGAGCATCTCGGTGAGGATCGAGTGGGGGATGCGTCCGTCCAGAATATGGGTGCGGTGCACGCCGCGCTCCAAGGCATTCACGCAGCACTCGATCTTGGGGATCATACCGCCGCCGATGATGCCGCTGGCAAGCAGGCCGGGCACCTCGTTCAGGCGAATTTGAGAGATCAGGGTGCTGTCATCCTTGGGGTCTTTCAGCACGCCGCGCACGTCGGTCAGCAGGATGAGCTTTTCTGCACCCAGGGAGATGGCAAGCTCGGCTGCGGCGGTGTCGGCGTTGATGTTGTAGGCGGTGTCGTTGTCGATGCCCAGGGCCACGGTGGAGACGACGGGGATATACCCGCAGTTCAGCGCATCGTGGACCACCTGCGGCTCGACCTTTACGATCTTACCCACCAGGCCGTACTTCTCGTCCAGCTTCTTGGCCTGAAAGAGGGCACCGTCCAGACCGCACAGGCCGATGGCCTTGCCGCCGAGGTTGTTGATGATGGAGACCAGGTGCTTGTTGACCTTGCCGCAGAGGACCTGCTGCACCACGTCCATCGTCTCCTCATCGGTGTAACGCAGGCCGTCCACGAAGCGGGACTGCTTGCCGATCTTTTGCAGCATCCCGCCGATCTCCGGCCCGCCGCCGTGGACCATCACGACCTTCACCCCCACGAGATGGAGCAGGATGATGTCGCTGATGACGGCGCTGCGGAGTTCCTCGGAGATCATGGCGTTGCCGCCGTATTTGATGACGACAGTCTTGCCGTAGTATTTCTGAATGTAGGGGAGGGCTTCCACCAGGACGGTGGAGCGCTCCATATAATCGTTCATATCCATGGGGGTCGCCTTCCTTTCCAGTTTGTCAACAATCAGCTGCGGTAATCGCCGTTGATCTTCACATAGTCATAGGTGAGGTCACAGCCCCAGCAGGAGCAGGTGGCGTCCCCGGCGGTCAACGTGACCAGGATCACGACCTCCGGCTCAGACAGGACCTTTTTCGCCAGGTCCTCGTCAAAGGGAACGCCCTGGCCCCCGGCGCAGACCTTCAGCTCACCGGCCTGGGAGAGGAACTTCACTTCCACGTCCTTGGGGTCGAACTCGGCCCCGGAGTAGCCCACGGCGCACAGGACCCGGCCCCAGTTGGCGTCGGTGCCAAAAATCGCACACTTGACCAGGGGAGAACGGACGACGGCCTTGGCCATCAGCTCGGCCTGCTCCTCACTGGCAGCGCCCTGCACGGTGCAGGTCACAAGACGGCCTGCGCCCTCGCCGTCGCTGGCGATCATCTTGGCCTCATACTCGCAGACGTAACGCAGGGCCTCTACCAGAGCGTCGTAATCCGCGCCGGGGCCGGTGATGGGGGCGTTGCCCGCCAGACCGTTGGCCAGGACCACGCAGGTGTCGTTGGTGGAGGTGTCGCCGTCCACGGTGATGCGGTTAAACGTCTTGGTGACGATATGGCGCAGCATGTCCTGGAGCACGGCCCCGTCGATGGCGCAGTCGGTGGTGACGGCGCAGAGCATGGTGCCCATGTTGGGGTGGATCATGCCGGAGCCTTTGGCGATGGCACCAACGGTGACGGTCTTGCCGCCGATCTCGGTGGTCACGGCGATCTCCTTGATCTTCAGGTCGGTGGTCAGGATGGCGTGGGCTGCGTCGTTGGATGCCTGCTCGGTGTCAGCCAGAGCCGCCACCAAGGCGGGGACCCCGGCCTCGATGGCAGTGATGTTCAGCTCCACGCCGATGATGCCGGTGGAGCAGACGGCGAAGTCCTGGGGAGCCAGGCCCGTGGCGGCGGCCGCAACGGCGGCCATGCGCTTGGCATTTTCCATGCCCTTGGGGGCGCAGGCGTTGGCGTTGCCGCTGTCCAGGATGATGCCCTGGGCCTTGTGATCGGCCAGATACTCCTTGGTCAGGATCACGGGATCGGCCTTGACCACGTTGCGGGTATATGTCCCGGCGGCGGCGCAGGGCACGTCAGACAGGACCATGGCCAGGTCCTTCTTGTCGGGGACGGGGGTGGTGAAGTTATCTTTCACGCCGCAGTGGATGCCTGCGGCCTTAAAACCTTTGGGGGCGGTCACGCCGCCGGTGATGATATTCATGGTAAAATCCTCCTAGTGTTAAAGTCCTGCGTCCTCGTCGAAGCCGAGCATGAGATTCATGTTCTGCACGGCCGCGCCGGAGGCACCCTTGCCGAGGTTGTCGAACAGGGCGGTGATGGTCGTCTGGTCCTCGTGGCCGCAGACGATCAGGCGGAGCTGGTTCGTGCCGACCAGGGTGTCGGAGTAGATGACGGACTCATCCCCGCCGAAGGGAGCCACGGAGACGAAGGTCTGGCCCTCATAATAGGCGTCCAGGACGTTGTAGATGTTATATGCCGTGGGTCCGCCGGGCAGGGTATCGTTGCGGAGCATGACGGTGGTGGCCATGCCCTGGATGTAATCGCCTAAGATGGGGTGGAAGACGGGGGGAGCGTCCAGACCGCAGACATGAACCATTTCGGGCAGGTGTTTGTGGTGGAGCGTTGTGCCGTAGATGCGGGCGGATTCATGCCGGGGGTCCCGGTTCGGGTCCTGGTACTCGGCAATGAGTTTCTTGCCGCCGCCGGAGTAGCCGGTCAGGGAGTAGGCACACAGGGGGTGGTCCGGGGGGATCAGCCCCAGCTGGACCAGGGGATAGACAGAAGAGATGAAGCCGGAGGCATGACAGCCGGGGTTGGCCACTCTCTTGGAATGGATGATCGCCTCCCGGTGTTTGGGGGAGAGTTCGGGGAAGCCGTACGCCCAGCCCTCCGCCGTCCGGTGGGCGGTGGAGGCGTCGATGACCTTCGTGTTGGGGTTCTCGATCATGGCCACGGCTTCGCGGGCCGCGTCGTCGGGCAGGCAGAGGAAGACCAGATCCGCCGCGTTGAGACATTTTTTGCGCTCGGCGGGGTCCTTCCGCTTCTCCTCGTCGATGAGGAGAAGCTCGATGTCCTGGCGGGGGGTCAGCCGGTCATAGATTTGCAGGCCGGTGGTGCCTTCCCGTCCGTCAATAAAGATCACAGGTTTCATGGTCATGCACGCTCCTGGATGAAGTGTTTGATGTTTTCGATCTGGACCTTCACGGCCTCTGGGGCGGGGCCGCCGTAGACCTTCCGGCCGTTGACGCAGGTCTCCAGGGACAGGGCATCGTACACGTCCTCCTCGAAGTATTCCGAGACCTTCTTGTACTCCTCCAAGGGCAGCGTCTCCAGGGAGTGGCCGGTATCGACGCAGTGGCCCACCAGCTTGCCGACGATGCCGTAGGCCTCCCGGAAGGGCATGCCCTTCTTGGCCAGGTAGTCGGCGCAGTCCGTGGCGGAGATGAAGCCGCCGTTGGCGGCCTTGCGCATGTTGGCGCGGTTGACGGTCAGGGTGTCGATCATGGCGGAGAAGACCGGCAGGCACAGCTCCACGGTGTCGATGGCGTCAAAGACGGGCTCCTTGTCCTCCTGCATGTCCTTGTTGTAGGCCAGGGGCAGGCCCTTCATGGCGGTGAGCAGGGTGATGAGGGAGCCGTACACCCGCCCCGTCTTGCCCCGGACCAGCTCGGCCACGTCGGGGTTTTTCTTCTGGGGCATGATGGAGGAGCCGGTGGCATAGGCGTCGTCCAGCTCAATGAACTTAAACTCCCAGCTGCACCACAAGATCAGCTCCTCGGAGAAGCGGGAGAGGTGCATCATCAAAATGGAGCAGTCGGACAAAAATTCCAGGGCAAAGTCCCGGTCAGACACGCCGTCGAGCGAGTTGTCCATGGGCTTTTGGAAGCCCAGCAGCTCGGCGGTGCGGAAGCGGTCCACGGGGTGGGTGGAGGTCGCCAGGGCGCCGGAGCCAAGGGGGGACTCATCCATCCGCTCCATGCAGTCCTCCAAGCGGGTGATGTCCCGGCGGAACATATTGGCGTAGGCCATCATCGCGTGGGCGAAGGTGATGGGCTGGGCCCGCTGCAAGTGGGTGTAGCCGGGCATGATGGCGTCCAAGTTGGCCTCGGCCTGGCGGACCAGGGCCTTTTCCAGGTTCACCAGCATGGTGATGATGTGGGGGATCTCCTCTTTGACATAAAGACGGAAGTCCACGGCGACCTGATCGTTCCGGCTGCGGGCGGTGTGCAGACGCTTGCCGGTGGCGCCGATGCGCTCGGTCAGCAGGACCTCCATGTTCATGTGGATGTCCTCACTGTCCTTGGTGAACTCGACCTTTCCGGCCTCGATCTCTTCCAGAAGAATTTTCAAGGTGGCAACGATCTTGTCTGCCTCTTCCTTGGCGATGATGCCCTGTTCCCCCAGCATGGTGGCGTGGGCGATGGAACCGGCGATGTCCTGGCGGTAGAGCCGAGCGTCGAAGGAGATGGAGGAGTTGAAGTCGTTTACCTTGTCATCGGTTTCCTTTTGAAACCGTCCTGCCCAAAGTTTCATAGTCGTTGGCATCCTTTCCAAGAAACGGCGGTGAGCAGGGACGAAAAAAGCAGCCCCTGCCCAGCGCAGATCAATTCATCAAATCTATCTTAAATATAGTGTTAGTTTACTTGTTCAGCAGACCCTTTTCCCGCAGTGCCTGGACGGTGTCGGGCAGGCCCCAGAGGTTGATGAAGCCGGCGGAATCCTTCTGGTCATAGTCGAAGGCGGAGTCGTTGAAGGTGGCGATGTCCTCGGAGTAGAGGGAGTAGGGAGAGGTCATGCCGGCGGGGATGATGTTGCCCTTATAGAGCTTGAGCTTCACGGTGCCGGTGACGTACTCGTTGGCCTTGTCCGCGAAAGCAGACAGGGCTTCCCGCAGGGGGGAGAACCACTTGCCGTTGTAGATGAGATCGGCGAAGTCCACGGCCAGCTTCTGCTTGGCGTGCAGGGTGTCCTTGTCGACTGTGATCATCTCCAGCTGCTCGTGGGCAAAGTAGAGGATGGTGCCGCCGGGAGTTTCGTAAACGCCCCGGTCCTTCATGCCGACCAGCCGGTTCTCCACGATGTCCAGGATGCCGATGCCGTTCTTGCCGCCCAGCTCGTTCAGGCCCTCGATGATCTTGGAGACCTTCATCTTCTCGCCGTTCAGGGCCACGGGGGTGCCCTTTTCAAACTCCAGGGTGAGGTAGGTGGGTTCGTCGGGAGCCTGGGTGGGGGAGACGCCCATTTCCAGGAAGCCGGGCTTGTCATACTGAGGCTCGTTGGCGGGGTCTTCCAGGTCCAGACCCTCGTGGCTCAGGTGCCAGAGGTTCTTATCCTTGGAGTAGTTGGTCTCCCGGCTGATCTTCAGGGGGACGTTGTGGGCCTCGGCGTAGTCGATCTCTTCGTCCCGGCTCTTGATGTCCCACTCCCGCCAGGGGGCGATGATCTTCATGCCAGGCGCAAACCGCTTAATGGCCAGCTCGAACCGGACCTGGTCGTTGCCCTTGCCGGTGCAGCCGTGCACCACGGCGTCGGCACCTTCGGCCAGGGCGATCTCAGCCAGCTTCTTGCCGATGATGGGACGAGCAAAGGCAGTACCCAGCAGATACTTTTCATATTTGGCCCCCATTTTCAAAGAGGGAACGATGACGTCGTCGCACATCTCATCGACCAGATCGGCCACGATCAGCTTGGAAGCGCCGGTCTTGAGGGCCTTCTCTTCCAGGCCCTCCAGCTCGTCGGCCTGGCCAACGTTGCCGGAGACGGCGATGATCTCCGGATCGTTATAATTCTCTTTCAGCCAGGGGATGATGATGGAAGTATCCAAACCGCCGGAATAGGCAAGTACAACTTTTTTGATCTCATTTTTGTTCACAGACATGATCATAAACCTCCTGAATCAATTTGCTGTGTTTTTCTCATTGCTGAAAGGATAGCACGATTTCTGCAAAATTGCAAGCAAATTTTGCATAATCATCCGAATATTTTGCGAAAAAACCCGGTCTGGTTTCCACAAAAATGAATATTTTAGGGGAATATACGGATATATATGCATAAAATTCGCATTTGGATGAATGATTGACTTTTTTGCTTGGGGCTGGTAAGATAAGAAAGTTATTAAAATTGCTATGCGGGTATGGCGGAATTGGTAGACGTGCAGGATTTAGGTTCCTGTGGAGCGATCCGTGTGGGTTCGACCCCCACTACCCGTACCACCCACTGGACACTGACAACGATCGGTGTCCAGTTTTTTTGTGCAAAAGTTCACCGTCTCATACTTTAGACGGATTTATCAAATCACAAAACTAGTGTATACTTAAAATAATATCAAAAATTCACGATAAAGGCGCGCCTTTATCCCGTAGTGGCCACTACGGGATAATCCCTCCTTGTCTCGTGAGCACGCCTGTCCGGGTCGAGCGGGCGCAGAAACCATAGACCCATAACGAGAAAGGAGAATCCCATGAAAAAACGTATCGGAAGCGTACTGCTCGCCCTGGCTCTGTGCCTGAGCCTGCTGCCTGCAACAGCGCTGGCAGCGGATGAGGACGACACAGAGAGCAGCGCAACAACGCCCAGCGCCGAAATGCCCGCCTACAGCGGCGGCAGCGGAACGGAATCTGAACCGTGGCTGATTTCGTCCGTGGAAGATCTGCAAACGCTGGCAAACACAATCAATGACGGAAATGCTGCTGAATTTGATGCAGACTGCACGGATACCGGGGACGGGATTCCTGGAAATTACCACGGTTACTACTTCAAACAGACAACGGATCTGGATTTGAGCAGAATTGAGAATTGGGACCCGATCGGATATTCAGGCGGGTGCTATTTTGCAGGTCATTATGACGGTGACGGACACACCATTTCCAACGCAACGAGTACGGGTAAAAATGATGCTGGTGGCTTTGCCACAGCGGGCATTTTCGGCTGGGTGGCATTTGGTTCAGTGAAAAATCTTACGGTTAAAAACGCCGACTTTTTTGCAGAAGGAAATAAAAAGATGTCCTATGCAGGCGGCGTGTTGGCGGTTGCTTATAGCTGCACAGTTGAAAACTGTTCCGTCTACAATTCCGAAATAGAAAGCCAGAGAAATCCCAACAACAGCAACTATGCGGGTGGTATTACCGGCATCGCCTTGGGCTCCAGCTTTGAAAAATGCGCGTCTATCGAAAATACCATACGACACGGAAGTTTTGGCGGCGGTTTCATCGGCTCACTGGATGACAAGGATTCCAACTTCACAAATTGCTACGTCGCAAACTGCACTGTGACAGGGTGCAGTGATGCGGGATATAATACTACGCTCAGCGGTGGTTTTCTGAGTGCATCTATGGGTCCCTGCGATGCAATTCTGAACAACTGCTTTGTGTATGATTGCGTTGCACAGCCCGACGAAACCTCGAAAGCAAGCGATTCCTTCGGCGTGTTCGCAGCTAACACACAATATGGCAAAGTAGTTGCAACGTCTTGCTTTTATTATGTAAATGCAAATGATGCTACCGTGAACGCTGACAATGCGGTGTCAAAAACTGTTGATGAATTTGCCAATGGCAATGTTGCCGGACTGCTCGGTGATGCGTTTACCCAAGGAAAAGATGGCTATCCGATTATCCGAGTTCCTGTGACTGGCGTGACACTGGACAAGGAAACTATGAGCCTGACCGCGGGTTCTACCGGCACCCTGACGGCAACCATTACGCCAGAGAATGCCACAAACAAGAATCTTACCTGGACAAGTGATAATGAAGCGGTTGTTGCCGTCAGCGACGGCGTTGTGAGCGCTGTTGCGGCGGGAACGGCTAACATTACGGTCATGACGGCTGACGGCGGCAAGAAGGCTACCTGTGTTGTGACTGTGACTCGCAGAAGCAGCAGCTCCTCCAGACCCAGCTACCCCATCACCACCCCTGACAAGACCGAGAACGGTTCTGTGACCGTCACCCCCAAGAGCGCGAAGCGGGGGAGTATCGTGACGATCACGGTCACGCCGGACGCGGGGTATGTGCTGGACAAGCTGACGGTGACGGACAAGGACGGCAAGGATGTGGCGCTGACCAAGAAGAGCGACACGGAGTATACCTTTGTGATGCCGGCGGGCAAGGTGGAGATCACGCCCAGCTTTGTCAAGCAGGCGGAAGAGCCGAGCCGGGTTTTTGTGGACGTGAAGACGGGCGATTATTTCTATGACGCCGTTTTGTGGGCGGTCGGCAAGGGCATTACGAACGGGACCTCTGCTGAGACGTTCAGCCCTGAGGCCCCCTGCACGCGGGCGCAGATCGTCACCTTCCTGTGGCGTGCGGCGGGGTCGCCGGTGGTGAACTACGCGATGGACTTGAGCGACGTGGCCGGGGATGCGTATTACGCCGAGGCCGTGCGCTGGGCGCTGAGCGAGGGGATCACGACCGGCACCAGCGCGGACCAGTTCAGCCCCGACGCCACCTGCACACGGGAGCAGGCGGTGACGTTCCTGTACCGCGCAGCGGGTTCTCCCGCCGTCAGCGGCGAGAGCGCGTTTGAGGACGTGGGGGCGGACGCCTACTACGCCCGCGCCGTGGCCTGGGCCGCGCAGAACGGCGTGACCAACGGCATCAGCCAGACGCTCTTCGGGACCGGCAGCGACTGCACGAGAGCGCAGATCGTGACGTTCCTGTATCGCGCCCAGCAGGGCAAGTAAGACCAACCAGAACGAGAAGACTACATAGCAGCTCCACCGACCCGGCGTTTGCAGCGCTGGGCGGTGGAGCTGTTTGCCGTAATAGAATTTCCGGAGGGATCGCCTATTGAAAAAAGAAACCGTTCAGGCTATAATGGCTCTGCTTTAGCAAACCATTAAGGAGATGACAAACACGCGCAACGACTTACGACAGGGGACACTGTGGAAGCAGATCCTCTTTTTCTCCCTACCCATTGCCGCCACGAGTATGCTCCAGCAGCTGTTCAACTCGGCGGATGTGGCGGTGGTGGGCCGGTTCTCGGCCCAAAAAGATCTGGCCCTGGCGGCGGTGGGCAGCACCAGCTCCGTCGTCAATCTGTTCATCACCATCATCACCGGCCTGGCCGTGGGTGCCAACGTTGTCATCGCCCGGTCCATCGGGGCCAGCGACGAGAAACGCGCCAGGCAGGCGGTGCATACGGCGCTGATTTTATCGCTTCTGTGCGGGGCGATCCTGCTGGTGCTGGGGGAATGCATCGCCCTGCCTTTGCTGGAGATCATGGATACGCCGTCGGACATCATCGGGCTGGCGGGGAAATATCTGAGGATTTACATGCTGGGCGTTTTCTTCCAGACGATTTATAATTTTGAGGCGTCGATCTTACGGGCCAACGGCGACACCCGACGGCCTTTGTTCTGCCTGATTTTTTCCGGGGCAGTGAACGTTGTGCTCAATCTGGTCTTCGTCATCGGCTTTCAGCTGGACGTGGCGGGCGTGGCCATCGCCACGGTGTTGGCAGACGTGGTGGGGGCCGGGATGCTCTTTCACTATCTCCGCCGGGAGACGGGGCCGGTCCGCGTGGAGCTTTCTCAGCTCAAGCTGGACCGGAAGCTGGCCGGGGCCATTCTTTATACCGGCATCCCCGCGGCGGTGCAGGGCATGATGTTCAATATTGCCAACGTCATCATCCAAACGGGCTTCAACCGCCTGGGTTCCCAGGTGGTGGCGGCCTCCACCATCGGTGTGACGGCGGAGATCTTCGTCTACTACCTGGTCAACAGCTTCGGCCAGGCCAGCATGACCTTTACCGGACAGAATTACGGGGCGGGCAATCTCACCCGCTGCCGCCAGGCGACAAAGTGGTGTCTGCTGCTGGGCGTGGGGCTGGGAGAGGCGTTTTCCCTCCTTCTCGTGGTCTTCGGCCTGGGCTTTGCGGGCCTGTATACGACGGACGGGGCCATCGCGCTCCTGGCCCTGACCCGGATGAAATGGATCCTGCCCTTCGAGGGATTCAATACCATCATCGAAATCCTCTCCGGGACTTTGCGGGGCCTGGGCTATTCCCTGGTCCCAACGATCCTCTGCGCGGCCTTTATCTGTGGCCTGCGTATTTTGTGGATCAAGTTGATCTTCCCTCTGTCCCCGACGTTTTTGGGCCTTTTGCTGGTCTACCCGGCCAGCTGGATCGCCGCCTCGGCGGCGCTGGCCGTGGCCTATGTGGTCGTGAAGAAAAAAGTCTTGCAGGCGAGGGTGGCTTTGGAACAGTAAACAGATTGCAGACAGAGGACAGCGAGGACGGCTGTCCTCTGTTGCTATCCACCCCATTTTGTGATAAAATGCAGGAGAATAATTTTATCTTGCATTTTGGAGGCTTTTGCGTATGAAAAAAACGCTGATCGGTGTGCTGCCCCTGGTGGACCCGGAACGAAACAGCTTTTGGATGCACCCCGGCTATCTCCATGGCATCGAGCAGGCCGGGGGGCTGCCGGTGGTGCTGCCCATGACGATGGAAGAGGCCAGCCTGAAGCAGCTGGTCGAGACGATGGATGGCTTCCTCTTTACCAGCGGCCAGGACGTCTCTCCGGAGCTGTATGGGGAGGCCAAGGGGCCGCATTGCGGCCAATGTCTTCCCCAACGGGACGAGATGGAGATCAAGCTCTTGGAAATGGTCCTGGGAGCAGACAAGCCCATGCTGGGCATCTGCCGGGGCCTCCAGCTGTTGAACGTGGCCATGGGCGGGAAGCTGTACCAACACCTGTCCACGGAACGTCCCTCAGACATCGAGCATTTTCAGTCACCGCCCTATGATGTGCCCGCCCACAAGGTCCGGGTGGGCATCGGCAGCCCGCTGCACTGGGGGCTGGGCGTGGAAGAACTGAACGTGACCAGCTACCACCACCAGGGCATCCGGGAGCTGGCCCCGTCCCTTACCCCCATGGCTTGGGCTGAGGACGGCCTGGTGGAGGCAGCCTGCCTGCCCACTGTCCGCTTCGCCTGGGCAGTGCAATGGAACCCGGAGCTTACCTATCAGACCGACGAGGACAGCCGGGATCTATTCAAGGCGCTGGTAAAGGCGGCGGGAGAACGCTTGTGACATTTTGGTGAACCATCAGTATCTGTTGTTATAAAGTTATCATAAAAAGGAACATTTCAATGATTCAACTACTTTTCGTTTGCCACGGCAACATCTGCCGCAGTCCCATGGCGCAGTATATTTTTGCCCAGCGGGCGGCGGCGCGGGGGATCGCCTGCGTGACGGATTCCGCCGCCACCAGCCGGGAGGAGATCGGCAACCCGATCTATCCCCCGGCCAAACGCAAGCTGAAGGAGATGGGCGTGCCCTTTGGCGACCACCGGGCGGTGCAGATGACCCGCGCCGACTATGACCGATACGACCTGCTCCTGGCCGCCGACAGCGCCAACGTGCGGAACATGACCCGCATCGCCGGGGGCGACCCGGACCATAAGATCCGCCGCCTGCTGGACGACTGCCCCCGCCCCCGTGACATCGCAGACCCCTGGTACACCGGCAATTTTGACGTGACCTACGACGACATCGTGGAGGGCTGTGAGGCCCTCCTGGACCGCCTGGAGCGAGAGGGGAAGACCTGACCCTGCCTGCGCCTGCATAATCTGCCCTGCAAAACGACACACTAACCCTCAGCGCATCCCGCGCCGAAATTAACGAACCAACGAACAAAGGAGTGTGTCCCTATGCACGTGACCGTGACCGACGGCTGCATCAGCTGTGGCCTCTGCGCGGACGAGTTCCCGGAGCTTTTCCACCTCAACGACGAGGGCGTGGCCGAGGCCGTCCCCTCCACCGTTGCCTCTGACCAGGAGGAAGCCGCCCGCCAAGCCGCCAACGACTGTCCCGTGGGCGTCATCGTGATCTCCGAGTGATCGCAGCCCCCGCACCGCTTTGTTCAAAAAAAACGGTGCGGGGGCTATTTTTGTCCGTTCTGACTTGACAAAAACCATAAAATCTTATAATATAAAAACCGAGAGGAGAAAAACATGCTAGATAGTACAAAAGGCAGTGAGAAAAGGAGGTGAGAACGATGGTTAGAAACAGACAGTATGACCTGACCCCCAGGGAGGAAGAGCTGATGGACATGATGTGGCAGGCCAACCGCCCCATGAGCCGCGCAGAGCTGCGCAACATGCCCGTCGAGCGGAGCTGGAAGGACAACTACCTGCCTGTGATGCTGCAAGCGCTGGAAAAGCGGGGCCTCATCCAAGTGGCCGGCTTTGTCCGGGAGGGCAAGACCTATGCCCGGCAATTCGTCCCCACCTGGTCCAAGGCGGAGCTGTTTGCCAAGTCGGCAGCAGAGCATCTGGAAAAAGACCAGCTTCCCCAAATGCTGGAAGCCATGGCAGAGACTTCGGCGGGGGAACTCGACACGGAACGACTGAGCAACGTCATGGCAGCTCTGGTGCGGGAGAGCAAGGGCAAAGCCAACGCGAAACTGCTGGATCGCCTGGAAGATATCTTGCAGGAGGTCGAGGAGGCGTAACCAGAGATGCACATCACACTATTCTCTTTTGTAACGGCAGTGCTGTTGAGCAGCTTGCTGATCGTAGCACTTTACTTGAGCCGAAAGTCAGTCAAGACGATTCGGATGCTGAATTTTGGCTATCTGGCCTGTCTCTATCTGTTTTGTTTGGGACGGATGTTTTTCTCTCTGGAGCTGCCGTTTGCCGCTGTGATCCGTGCGCCGTCACTGATGAATCCAATACATGATGTTAACGAAGCCAACCTTCCAATGATGGAGGGAGCATTTTTGGTTTCTGATCTCCTGCTACTTGTATGGGCAGTAGGAAGCATCCTCTTATTCGCGCAATTTTTGATACGCTATCATCGAGGAAAACGGGACATTGACCGGCTCCCAAAACAAGAAAATCAGGTGCTTCAAAAAATACTGGATGAATTGCAGCGGGGGAACAAACGCCGTATTCCGATTCAAGTGTTGTGTTGCTCTGGTTTGTCCACACCTTGTGGAATTGGACTGCTCAGACGACAAATCCTTCTGCCAAGCCAGGAATATACGGAAGAAGAACTGTTTCATATCCTGCGCCATGAACTACAACATTTTCAGACTCACGATCTGCTGGTCAAGTGGATGATCCGAGTGTTTCAATGCCTCTTTTGGTGGAACCCTCTGGTCTACCTTCTGGGCAAAGACATGGATCAAGTTTTGGAAATCAAATGTGATTTGGCAGTCGTAAAAAACTACAATAGAAAAGAAACAGCTGCCTATATGAGAATCATCAAAAACCAGTTGAAGCGGGCCATGGAGATGCAGGAAACAGTGCCGATTGGCTCGGCTTCTCTTATCGGAAACTTTGCTATGTCAAATGTAGAAGAACGCTTCTCGTATATTGCAGCCAGTTTGAAACCAACCGAGCGAAAAGAACTTCCAAAGCCTGTGTTTGCGGTCCTTTTTGTGGTGCTTATTATTGTATCCTATTCATTTGTTTTGCAGTCGAGCTATGAAGCGCCGGAACTGGATGAAAATGGAGAAAAAATTCAATATAGGCAGGAAGACGAAATCAAGCTGTTACATAAGAAAGATGGAAGTTACCAAGAAATTTGTCAGGATGAATTGGTAAAAGTTCCAAATTATATTGCGGAAGAAATGATTGAACAAGGTGTATCAGTCATAGAGGAGGAAAATTAAATGCTAAAAAAGTTGATCGTTGTCCTTACATTAGCCTTAATGATCAGTGGCTCTGTGCTTTCAGCAAGCGCAGAAGAGGTATGGGTAGTTGAGGATACTACTATTGTTGAGCAAAGCGAAGGAAATAGTGGAGCAATTGTGCCCATGGCGGACAAAATTGTTACGAAATTTCGTATCTACAATGGAAAGCATCAGTATAGACATTGGAATGAGACTCGCGGTTATTGGGTTGAGCCTGATTGGATTACTTACGGTTAATCGTATGGAAAGGCCACGGATGGAACGTGGCTTTTCTTTTTACAAAGAAAAACTAAAAAATAATCGTAAATTTTGAAAAATAGATTGACAAAACGACGGAAATGTGTATAATAAAATCAAAGATTCAATAATATATTAAAAGAATAAATTTAAATATTAGATTGACAGCTATGTAAATGAAGTAAGGCGGTGGTAGAAAGATAGGGTTAGACCATAGTAAGAAAACAGTGAGTAATAGAAAGGTGGTAAAAAATGAAAAAGTTTATAAGCATGTTACTGGTGTTGGTAATGCTAAGTACAAGTGTATCTACGACTCTGGCGGTATCGTATTCGGAGGATATTGAGGCTTCTGCGGAAGTTAATCGAATCGTCGATGAGTATTCGGGAGATACTCAAAAGAAGGGACAATTAAAAGAGATGGTTTCAGAGGACTTGGAACTCTTGAAAAAAGCAAACCTTACAAGCCAAGTCGATATCTTTGATATCAGCGATAATGGAGAAATTACATATGCTATGCCAATAACAGAGGAGGTTACTGACTACATTACTGTACGAGAGGAAGATACGGGTGACTTGATTTTGAATATCAGCGAAGGAGATATTCAAAATACTTTAGTCTACAAGAAAAATGGAGAAATAATTCTTGACGGCCATAAGGTTGAGTTAGTTCCTCAAAGTACAGAAGAAGAGGTAGAGACTCTAAACGAAGAATTTGTATCCTTAGACGCTGTGAGAAGAGGAAGACCCCAATCTAGGGTATTTGCAATTACTCTTCCAATAAACAAGAGTAAAACAGATCTTGTTATTCCTTCCAATTTTACGCATGTAAAAGGAAATGACTATGCAAGCAAAGCGATTTCTGTTGGAGAATATTTAATAAAAATTGCTGCTGCAACACTTTTGTCTGTTGCCATTGGCATGGTTTCAGGTGGAGTAGGTGGTGTTATGGTAATTTTAGCAACGGCTGCTGCTGCTGCTATTCAAGAGGCATATAATGCAGCTCTTCCTAGCTTAATACGCCTACAAAAAACATATCCAAATGAAAAATATATAGCGTTTACATGTCGTAGCTATGCTAAAAATGGAAATGATAGTTTTCACTCTGAATGGATTTATAGCTATGCAATGTATGCGAATACTGCGTATAGAGGGATTCCAGCGCTGGCCGCATCCAAAAAAGTCTTGGAAACACTATGACTAAAAATATAGTGGGCATTATACTACTTATAGCCGTATTAGTTTTAACATATCATAACGTGACACTCTCGGAACGTTATGATATGTTAGAAAAAAGAGTAGAAATGCAAAATAAGAAATCTATGCGAGATAGTGCGATAAGTACCTCAAATGGAATGATACTAGAAAAGTATGTATCAGCTAATTACAATGAGAAAGAAGGGAAAATAGATATATGCATAGAACTTGTTCCTGCTGAACAAAGAGAAAAAGCGAAAATGGTTATTATATGTAATGACCAGGAACTTAACATGGAACGTAAGGGAAATGCATATTATTGTATTGTAAGCCTGTTGCCTAATGTGCTGTGTAAAATAACGAAGATAACACAGATATTAGATTACGATACAGAAAGTGTAGATTTATTGTGGACGATACGTCCATGTGAATTAGTCTTTCCGGAATGTGAAAGCACTTATTCTGGTCGTGGAGGGAAGAGTGAGGACGGGACAACATACAGCTTTTCTGGAACTATTGAGTGGCTAGTCTTTGATCCTAACATACTTCAAGATCAAGTGCTGTCAGCGTACTTGATAGAACAAGTAGATGGAGAAGAGATAGGAAGAGATTCAATCCACATGCGTTATAATTCAGGAAGCTATACTGGAAAAAAGAATATTAAGATTTCTGTAAATGAGAAAGAGGAAATTAAGTATATTCTTGTGCTAGAATTTGAAAATGGGATAATCTTAAAACATAATTCATTGAAAATTGATGGAACGGATTTATCTCATTTTTATTCTAATCAAGGGACAGAAGTATCTAGCAGTGACTTCGGATGGGAGTTGACAATGTAATATTCATACAAGATGGGGTCAGTGTAGGAAATTATTACACTGACCCCGTACTACGAGTTATTGAGGTAATGATGATGCAAGAAAATAAATGAAAATAATTCTTTGATTATTAAATTTTTATATAATTTTGCAAATTTCGTTGCTTTCATTTCCAATTCATGGTACGATATCGACACAAAGAAAACTTTGGAAAAAGCAAGAGGATAACATGACCAACAGAAAGCGAGGGCAGTTTGATGAGCTATGCATGAATCACGACTCTGGCGCTGCACCTGCTTCCGATCCTGATGATCTGGAGGACGTGGAAAAGCGATTGGAACGCTGCACTGGAAAAGATCGTAAGAGTTCAGATCATCGGCTCACTGGTCTATATCGTCGTGTATCCAATCGTCGATGTGCTGACTTGGCCGGACTTTCATATGGGATATATTAGCATAGATACTGTGGTTTCCATGTGGTATGGTGAAGGCATATGGAACTTCTATAAAATCCTGACCGCAGCAGTGCTGACGGCTGTTTGTGCGGCGGTTCGGCGGAAGGTAAAACCTCAGTAAGAAAGTGAGGGAAACACGATGTACGGACTGGATGTATTGCAGTGCATTGTCCATGGTGGCTTTGGACTGTACTTTGTAGGCTTTGTGGTGCTCGGCGGCGTGCTGTCCTTCTTTCTGACAAAGGACAAGGCTCGTCTGGGGTTGGCGCTGGCGGCCTTGGTGATGTATGGCGTGTGTGAGTTCATCGCGACGGTGATCTGCCAAGGCCATCTCTCGGCAATCCTCGCGGTCTTCTTGGGGATGCTCGGCCTGGGCATGGCCTGCGGCTTGGCGCTGTGCGGCCTGGGAAGACGATTTGCGGGGCGGTTGGCCGGAAGGTAAAACGGAGGTAGAAATGCGTGAAAGGAGCACACCATGAAAACAACGAAAAAGACCGGTTGGCCTTTGATCCTTGCGATCGTGGCGGCAGCAGTTGTGCTGGCCTTGTTCCTGTGGCCCCGCATCCTCTCGGCAGGCGCGGCGCACACGGACTGGACGCGCCAGGAGGCCCAGCGCTTCATTGCGGACTATCAGGCCGAGAGCGGGAAAGCGTTGGACGAGAAGCGGGTCTGTTGGGACCTGGCCTATCTGGATCTCATTGGTATTCAGCCCACCTCCATCTCCGGCGAGCGGGATGGACGGGTCGTCTACGCGCATCAGATCGATTTGGACAACGGAAGACAATATGTGGAATATGTTGATGTGAAAATGATGTGGCACGGTACGGCCCAGTATCACATTACAGACAACAGGCAGGCTGATAACCTGATGATAAAATATCCCTGGGGCGGAATGAAGATCGACGGCCAGATGTTTTTCTGAGTCGTTGCGGATGGAAAACGCTGAGGTCGTGGAGAAGCTCAACTCAGGGGGAGGTATAGGTTTTCTCCGCGTATGCAATAACCTCAAACGTCCTTGGCTCCCCTGAAAGGGGAGCTGTCAGCGAAGCTGACTGAGGGGTTGTCCCCGAAGGGCCAGACCAGTTGCGTAAGACCGGCAGTCTCCCCCTGCCGGTCTTTTCATGCCCCTTGACATCCCCGCCCCCTGGCCTTACAATAATAGAAAATTCTGTCGCGCGGTCGCCCCTGGGTGAGCGCAGAAGGGGAGTGACCTATGGACTATCAGGTAAAAATGGTCTACGAACAGGCAGATGTGGCTGCGCTGGTGCGGACGCTGGACTATCGCCGCCGCCCGGACCGAAACACCCGCCGGGCGATGAAGATCGCCGGGCCGATCTTCGGCGTGCTGCTCATCGTAGTGGCGGCCAGCGTGATCGCGGGAACGGTGTCGATCGGGGCCTTCGTTCCGGCGACGTTTGTCTCCATCCTGATCTCAGCGGCGACGCTGCTGGGCGGCGTGGCACTGATCCGCCGGGGCGATACCCGCGGCATGGAGCGCCGGTCCTGGAAGAAATACCCCAACAAGGGCATGACCGTCACTTACACGTTTTATGACGACCACTTTGAAGAAGAGGACGAGGCGTCCGGCCTGAGCAAGTTCCAGTACATCAGCATCAGGACCGCCAACGAGGACGAGGGCCACTTCTTCCTCTTCGCCACCAACAACGCCGGCCACATGCTGCGGAAGGACAGCTTCGTGGTGGGCGACCCGGAGACCTTTGCTGCGTTCATCCAAAAAAAGTCCGCCGTCCGCATGGACCCGGTGGAAGCCTGACGAAGGAGAGAGCACCATGAGTATTTTTAACAACAAGAGCATCTTAGCCTGGCTGCAATATTTTTCCGAAAACACCGACATCGACCTGGCCACCGTCCGCATCCTGGACATCACCGGCTCCGACCGGAACCTGATGCCCGCCGTGCACGCCAACCCCTCTGTGCTGGTCTTCACCGACGGCAACCACCCCGAAGTGTTTTACAACATGTGGGACGAGGGCATGGGCGACTGTGAGGTTTGGTATAATGAAGGCTCCGAGCCAACCGGCCCCATGAAGCACAATCTGCTGTCTGAAATGATCGACCGGGGCGTGAACGTCTCCGCCGCCATGCTCATCAACAACCCCCACGCCCACAGCGCCTATCGCATCGGCCTGGACAACAGCAGCTTTTCCCCCGGCACCATCCGCTATGTGGACCCGGAGATCCGTGCCGTCATCCTGAAAAAGCTGAACCTGGACGAGAACGAGACCATCTGCTGCGTCTCCGGCGAGAGCATCGCCGTGGAGGCCGCCATTGCTGTGAAGCGGGGCAATGTCGTCGCTGTGGAGTATAAGCCCGGCGACTTCCAGACCATGGAGGAGAACCTGGTCCGCTTCGGCCTGCGCAACGTCCTCATCGTGGACGACATGGAGAGCTACTCCCACCGCTGGCCCGTGCCGGACGTGGCCTTTTTGGTCGCCTCCCCCAAGCTGGAGACGGAGCTGAAGACCCTGGTCCATGCCAACCCCAAGATCCGCGTGGTCATCTATACCCTGGAGTTCAGCTTTATGAGCCGCATCCCCGGCATGCTCTGGGACAACGGGATCAAGCCCACGGAAGTGATGAAGCTGGAGGTCTCCAAGCTCGGCCGCAAGGACGAGATCGAGGTCCAGCCCGCCCCCTGGATCTTCTCCGGTCAGGCCGGCCTGGACGAAGCGTAAGCTTTCCTGCAAAAACGCTACAAAATGACGAAAAATCCCCCTGTTTTTTTGGAAAACAGGGGGATTTTGGCCTTGACAAGCGCTTTTTCTGCGCCTATAATAGCCTCAATCAAACAGCCAACCACAAAAGCAATGATGGAGACAGTAAGCTCCGCGGAACCCCTCAGCGATTCGGGGACAGTGTAAGCCCGAAGGTAGTAGCGCGGAAGTCTGAAGATCCCTCCTGAGCTGCAGGCCCAACGAGATGATTCCAGTAGGCCCTGCCGGATTCCCCCGTTAGCAGGAGCGCGTATGTTGGTACGCAGGTAACAGGTGGTACAGCGAAGGAATTGTTATGGCCTTCGTCCTTTTACTGAGGACGGAGGCTTTTTTTGTTGTCTTCCGCCCAACTAGTTCCCACAGGGAGGTTTATAGATACGATGAAAGAAAACGGATTGATCGAGTTCCGCTGGCACGGCCGCGGCGGTCAGGGGGCCAAGACCGCCTGCCTGCTTCTGGCTGACGCCGCGTTCTGCTCCGGCAAATACGTCCAGGGCTTTCCTGAGTACGGCCCGGAGCGCATGGGCGCCCCCATCACCGCCTACAACCGCATCAGCGACGTGCGGTGCAGCGTCCACTGCAACATTGAAAACCCGGATTATGTCGTCGTCGTGGACGAGACGCTGCTGGACAGCGTGGACGTGACCCACGGCTTGTCCCCGGAGGGGGCCGTGATCGTGAACACCGCCCACAGCCCCGCCCAGATCCGCGAAAAGCTCCGGGGCTGGCAGGGGAGAGTATGCACCATCGATGCCCGCCGCATCTCTGAGGAGACGCTGGGCAAAAACTTCCCCAACACCCCCATGCTGGCCGCCGCCGTCAAAGTCAGCGGCGTGCTGGAGGAGGCAAAGTTCAAGAAAGACATGGAGGATAGCTTCCATCACAAATTCGCCACGAAGCCCCAGGTCGTCGCCGGCAACATGGCCGCCCTGGTCCAGGCGTGGGAGGAGGTACAGGCAGGATGATCCGACGCGCAAAAGACATTGATGAACACACCCCCTGGCAGGAGATGACCCCCGCCGGAGAGGTCTATGAAGCCGCCACCGCCCGCTACGTCAACACCGGCGCCTGGCGCACCGACACCCCCGTGCTGGACGCGGAGAAATGTCGCAGCTGCCTGCTCTGCGTGCCCTTCTGCCCCGACAGCTCCCTGCCGGTGCAGGACGGCAAGCTGGTGGGCATCGACTACCACCACTGCAAGGGCTGCGGCATCTGCGCCACAGTATGTCCCTTCGGGGCGATCACGGTAAAGGAGGGCGGACAGCCATGAATTACAACGAACGTCTTTCCGGCAACGAGGCCATCGCCTTTGCCATGAAGCAGATCGACCCCGACGTGATGGCGGCCTTCCCCATCACCCCTTCCACCGAGATCCCCCAGTATTTCGCCCAATACGTGGCCAACGGGGAAGTGAACACCGAGTTCGTCCCCGTGGAATCCGAGCACAGCTCGATGTCCGCCTGCATCGGCGCAGAGGCCGCCGGGGCGCGGGCCATTACGGCCACGTCCTCTGCGGGCCTGGCCCTGATGTATGAGATGATGTATGTGGCGGCTTCCTGCCGCCTGCCCATCACCCTGGCCTGCGTCAACCGCGCCCTGTCCGGCCCCATCAACATCAACAACGACCACTCCGACTCCATGGGCATCCGGGATGCGGGCTGGATCCAGATCTACGCGGAGAACAACCAGGAGGCCTATGACAATTTCCTCCAGGCCATGCCCATCGGCGAGTCCCCGGAGGTCCGCCTGCCCGTGATGATCTGTCAGGACGGCTTCATCACCAGCCACGCCCTGGAAAACATCGTCCTTCTGGACACCGATTCTGTCAAGCAGTTCGTGGGTGAGTACCATCCGGAACACTACCTGCTCAAGGAAGAAAACCCCCTGGCCGTCGGCCCCTATGACCTGGGCTGCCACTACATGGAGCACAAGGTCCAGCAGGCTGAGGCCATGAAGCACGCCAAGGCCCGCATCCTGGAGGTGGCCAAGCAGTTCGAGGCTCTGACCGGCCGGAAATATGGCCTGTTTGAGGAATATCAGATGGAGGACGCAGAAGTGGCCGTCCTGCTCATCGGCTCCTCTGCCGGCACCGCCAAGGCCGCGGTGGACCAGCTGCGGAAGGCCGGCGTGAAGGCCGGTCTCATTAAAATTCGTGTCTTCCGCCCCTTCCCGGCGGAGGAGCTGGCCCAGGCTTTGGCCCACGTGAAGGTCCTGGCTATTCTAGACAAGGCCGAGAGCTTTTCCGCCAACGGCGGGCCGCTCTTCTCCGAGGTCCGCGGGGCACTGTATGACCTGGAACACCGCCCCCGCACCGTGGGCTATGTCTACGGCCTGGGCGGCCGTGACATCACGCCGGAACACTTCAAAGACATCTACGCCCGCCTGACGGACATCGCCAACGGCGGGGAGCTTGGCCCGGTCTACACCCACCTGGGCCAGAGGGGGTAAGCAGTCATGGAAGAAAGAACCTATCATTTCAAAAAAACGCTGGAGAAAAAAGAGCGTTTCGTGGGCGGCCACCGTCTCTGCGCCGGGTGCGGCGCAGGCATCGCCGTCCGGGGCGTGCTGCGGGCCTTGAAGGAAGAGGACCGTGCCGTGATCGGCAACGCCACCGGCTGCTTGGAAGTCAGCTCCTTCCTCTACCCCTACACGGCCTATGAGGACAGTTACATCCACACTGCCTTTGAGTGCGCTGGCTCCACCATGTCCGGCGTGGAGGCAGCCTACAACGCCCTCAAGCGCAAGGGCAAGGTCCAGGGCGAGGTCAAGTTCATCACCTTCGGCGGCGACGGCGGCACCTATGACATCGGCTTCCAGTCCCTCTCCGGGGCCATGGAGCGCGGCCATGACTTGACCTACGTCTGCTACGACAACGAGGCCTATATGAACACCGGCATCCAGCGCTCCTCCTCCACCCCCCGCTTTGCCAAGGCGACGACGTCCCCTGTGGGCACCGTGATCCCCGGCAAGACTCAGAACAAGAAGAACCTGACCGATATCATCGCCGCCCACAACGTCCCTTACGTGGCCCAGACGACCTTCATCGGCAACTTCCGGGACCTGTACACCAAGGCAAAGAAAGCCATCTACACCCCCGGCCCCAGCTTCCTGAACGTGATGTCCCCCTGCCCCAGAGGGTGGGAGTACCCCACAGAGAAGCTGCCTGAGATCTGCAAGCTGGCCGTGGAGACCTGCGTCTGGCCCCTCTTTGAGGTCATCGACGGCGTGTGGCACCTGAGCTACGAGCCCAAGCAGAAGCGCCCGGTGGAAGAATACCTCCGGATGCAGGGCCGCTTCCGCCACATGTTCAAGCCCGGCAACGAGTGGATGATCGAGGCCGTGCAGCAGAATGTGGATGACAACTGGGAGAAGCTGCTCAACCGCTGCAACCAGTGAGTCCTGACAACAAGATATTGGATCCCTGCCCCGGTTTGCTTCGGCAAGCCGGGGCTTTTTGCATCTCCCATTGCAATCCGGGTTTGCCTATGCTATGATGAAGAAAATATTCCGGGAGGAACTGGTATGGATCTATGCAATCCCAAAGAAATCAAGGCCCTGCTGGGCCGCCATGGGTTTCGGTTTTCCAAGCAGATGGGCCAGAATTTTCTGATCCAGCCCTGGGTGCCCCGGCAGACGGCAGAGGCCTCCGGGGCTGGCCCCGGCATCGGCGTGCTGGAGATCGGCCCTGGCATCGGCCCGCTGACCGCCCAGCTGGCCCAGCTGGGGGAGAAGGTCGTGTCGGTAGAGCTGGACCGGACACTGCTTCCCATTCTGGCCGAGACGATGGCGGACTATGACAACGTGGAGATCGTGCCAGGGGACATCTTAAAGACGGACATCCCCGCCCTCTGCCGGGAGAAACTGGCGGGCCTGCGGGCGGTGGCCTGCGCAAACCTACCCTATAACATCACCACCCCGGTCATCACGGCCCTGCTCCAGGCGGGCTGTTTCGCGTCCGTGACGGTGATGATTCAAAAAGAGGTGGCCCAGCGCATCTGCGCCCAGGCGGGGACGGCCCAATACGGGGCCTTTACGCTCCTGTGCCAGTATTACGCCGACTGTGAGCTGCTCTATGATGTACCCCCCTCCTGCTTCCTGCCCGCCCCGAAGGTCACCTCCTCCGTCATCCGTATGACGGTCCGGGGCAAGCCGCCGGTGGAAGTGCCCGACGAGACGCTGTTTTTCCAGGTGGTCCGGGCGGCGTTTGCCCAGCGGCGAAAGACTTTGGTCAACGCTTTGTCCACTTTGTTGGGCAAAGATGTGGATAAGTCAACCATCAAATCGCTTATTTGCGCCTGCAATTTGACCGAGACAGTCCGTGGAGAACGGCTCAGTTTTGCGGACTTTGCCGAATTAACGCAGAAAATCGTTAAATTGCGACAGAAGTGAAAAATTCACGCTTGCATAAAAAGTTGCACGGCGCTATAATGTTAACAGTTAAGGGTGGCTCGAAGGAGGGCAATTCACATGGAATTAACAAAAAATAAGGCTGTGCTGGACTGGATCGACCAGCAGGTCAAGCTAACCCAGCCGAAAGAAGTCATTTGGATCGACGGAAGCGAGGCACAGCTGGAAGAGCTGCGGAAGGAAGCCTGCGCCACCGGCGAGATCTACAAGCTCAACCAGGAGAAACTGCCCGGTTGTTATCTCCACCGCTCGGACCCCAGCGACGTGGCCCGCGTGGAGAGCCGGACCTTCATCTGCTGCAAAAAGCAGGAGGACGCAGGCCCCACCAACAACTGGATGGATCCCCAGGAAATGTACGCCAAGCTGAACAAGCTCTATGACGGCTCGATGAAAGGGAAGACGATGTATGTCATCCCCTACTGCATGAGTGTGGTAGGCTCTCCCTTCGCCAAGTACGGCATCGAGCTGACCGATTCCATTTATGTGGTGCTGAACATGGCCATCATGACCCGCGTGGGCACGAAGGCCGCGGCTTACTTAGACGAAAACTTCATCAAGGGCCTCCACGCCAGGGGGACCCTGGACCCCGAAGAGCGGTATATCGTCCAGTTCCCTGAGGACAACGTCATCATGTCCATCAACTCCGGCTATGGCGGCAATGTGCTCCAGGGCAAGAAGTGCTTTGCTCTGCGCATCGCCTCCAACCTGGGCCGTCAAGAGGGCTGGCTGGCCGAGCACATGCTCATCCTGGGCGTGCAGAACCCCCAGGGCGAGGTGCGATACATCACCGGCGCTTTCCCCTCTGCCTGCGGCAAGACCAACCTGGCCATGCTCATCCCCCCCGAGGGCTACCAGAAGAACGGCTGGAAGTGCTGGTGCGTGGGTGACGACATCGCCTGGATCCGTCCCGGTGCCGACGGCCGCCTGTGGGCCGTGAACCCCGAAAAGGGCTTCTTCGGCGTGGCCCCCGGCACCAACGCCAAGTCCAACCCTAACGCCCTGGAGACCACCAAGAAGGGGACCATCTTCACCAACGTGGCCCTGAACCTGGACGACGACACCGTGTGGTGGGAGAAGCTGGACAAGAATCCCCCCCACCATGCCCTGGACTGGAAGGGCAACCCCTGGAGCCCCGACACCGCCGAGGGCCCCGCTGCCCACCCCAACTCCCGCTTTACCGCACCGGCAGAGAACTGCCCCTGCATCTCTCCGGAGTTTGAGAACCCCCACGGCGTGCCCATCTCCGCCATCATCTTCGGCGGCCGCCGGGCCAAGACCGCGCCCCTGGTCTATCAGTCCCGCGACTGGCAGCACGGCGTGTTCGTCGGTTCCGTGATGGCCTCCGAGAAGACCGCCGCCGCCGAGGGCAAGGTCGGCGAGACCCGCCGCGACCCCATGGCCATGCTGCCCTTCTGCGGCTACCACATGGGCGACTACTGGCAGCACTGGCTGGACATGGAGAAGTCCGTGCCCCACCTGCCCAAGATCTTCAACGTCAACTGGTTCCGCACCGACGACAACGGCGAGTTCATCTGGCCCGGCTTCGGCGAGAACCTGCGCGTGGTCGAGTGGATCCTGAAGCGCTGCTTCGACGAGGCCGATGCCCGCGAGACCGAGATCGGCTACCTGCCCAAGGTCGAGGACATTAACCTCGACGGCATCGACATGGATCCGGACACCATGGCCGGTCTGCTCTCCGTGGACCGCGACCTGTGGAAGCAGGAGACGGAGGGCATTCACGAGTTCTACGCCAAGTTCGGCGACAAGCTGCCCAAGGCTCTGGCCGAGGAACTGGCCGGTCTGGAGGAGCGCTTGAAGGACTAAGGGTCTTGTCCTGTCCCTCCGTTTGACACAGAACCCCAAAATCGACAAAAGCCGCTGGCCGGGAACCCCGGTCAGCGGCTTTTCTGCCCTTGTGCTGGGCCGAGACCCTGTGGTATAATAAACTACTATCCGCCGCACCCTGGGAAGGAGGGAAGCCCGTGCGCATCTTAGGCATCGACCCCGGCTACGCCATCGTCGGCTTTGGCATTTTGGAAGCAGACCGGGGGCAGGTGAAGCTCCTGGGCTGCGGGGCTATCAACACCCCGGCGGGGGTGCCCATGCCCCAGCGGCTGCTCCAGATTCAGGAGGATCTGGAGACGCTGATCCGCCAGTTTTCCCCGGAGGTCATGGCCATCGAAGAGCTGTTCTTCAACACCAACGTGACCACCGGCATCGGCGTGGCCCAGGCCCGTGGGGTCATTTTGATGACCGCCGCCAAGCTGGGGGTCCACATCTTTGAATACACCCCCAGCCAGGTCAAGCAGGCGGTAGTGGGCTACGGCAAGGCAGAAAAGCGTCAGGTCATGGATATGACCAAGCGGATCCTGCACCTTTCCGCCGTCCCCAAGCCGGATGATGCGGCGGACGCGGTGGCCATCGCCCTCTGTCATGCCCGCTCCCACACCTCCCGGCTGACCCGGTTTGGGTTGTAAAAACCGGGCATCTCGCAAAGGAGATCGACTGTTTCATGTTTTACTATCTCAAGGGCATCGCGGCCCACGTCGCCCCCAACTTAGCCGTCATCGACTGCGGGGGTGTGGGGTACGCCTGCCGGACCACCAGCTACACCCTCTCCGCCCTGCAAGTGGGGCAGGAGGCCAAGCTATACACCCATCTCAACGTTCGGGAGGACGCCATGGAGCTCTATGGCTTCGCCACGGAAAACGAGAAGAATTGCTTCCAAATGCTCATCAGCGTGTCTGGGGTCGGCCCGAAGGCCGCCCTGTCCATTCTCTCCGCCAACACCCCGGAGGGGCTGGCCACGGCCATCATTACGGGCAATGAAAAGGCCCTCACCGTGGCCCCCGGCGTCGGTAAAAAAATTGCCCAGCGGGTCCTCTTAGAGTTGAAAGACAAGCTGGCCAAGGGCCAGCTCCCTGCCGCCGGGGAGAGCTACGGCGGCAGCGGCCTGACCGTTATTCCCCAGGACAAGACCTCGGAGGCCACCGCCGCCCTGGCCGTGCTGGGCTATGGTCCGGCGGAGATCAACATGGCCCTGAAGGGCTTGGACCTGGCGGCCCTGTCCCTGGAGGACATCGTGCGCCAGGCCCTGAAAAAAATGCTGAAATGATCGCGTAACAGAAAGGGGGAAGGACCATGAGCATCGACTTTTCTCAGGAGGAGACCCAGCAGCCCCTGCTGTCCACCGCCCACCTGGGGGAGGACGAGGGAGAGCTGTCTCTGCGTCCCCGAAAGCTGACGGAATACATCGGCCAGGAAAAGGCCAAGGAGAACCTCTCGATCTTCATCGACGCGGCCAAGCTGCGGGGGGAGCCTCTGGACCATGTGCTGCTCCACGGCCCCCCAGGCCTGGGCAAGACGACGCTCTCCAGCATCATCGCCAACGAGATGGGCGTCAACCTGCGGGTGACCTCCGGCCCGGCCATCGAAAAGCCGGGGGATCTGGCCGCGCTGCTGACCAACCTCAGTGAGAACGACATCCTCTTTGTGGATGAGATCCATCGCCTGAACCGGTCCGTGGAAGAAATTTTATACCCGGCCATGGAGGACTTTGCCATCGACATCATCATCGGCAAAGGCCCCTCGGCCAACTCCATCCGCTTGGATCTGCCCCACTTTACCCTCATCGGGGCGACCACGCGGGCGGGACAGCTCTCCGCCCCCTTGCGGGACCGCTTCGGTGTCCTGCTGCGCTTGGAGCTATATACCCCGGCGGAGCTGGCCCAGATCGTTACCCGCAGCGCGGGCATTTTGGGCGTCCCCATTGAGGACGCCGGGGCAGCGGAGATCGCCAAACGCGCCAGAGGGACACCGCGGATCGCCAACCGCCTCCTGCGCCGGGTGCGGGACTTTGCCCAGGTGCGGGCCGGGGGGGTCATCACCCAACCCGTGGCGGACCAGGCGCTGACGGCGCTGGAAGTGGATCACTTAGGGCTGGACTCCGTGGACCGGCGGATGCTCCGCAGCATCATCGACCACTACGGCGGCGGCCCCGTGGGCCTGGAGACCTTGGCTGCGACCGTAGGGGAGGAGGCCGTGACTCTGGAGGACGTGTACGAGCCTTATCTCATGCAGATGGGCTTCCTCACCCGCACCCCCAGGGGGCGCTGCGTCACCCGCTTGGCCTACGAGCACCTGGGTCTGCCCTTCCAGGGGCAGGAGCAGCTGTCTCTCTGAGCGGCTCTTTCGTTTGCTAAACTGCTTGCAAAAGAAAATAAAGCATGGCAGATAGATAGGAAAATTGACAAAAAAACGCGGGAAAAAATTGAAAATTTCAATGAAGCTGATAATTTGCTTGACTTTTCCCGCTTGGTACTTTATAATAAAAATGAAAAATCTATGACCAATGAATCTGGGAAAAATAGCAGTTATACCGATGAGAGCTTGTGCGCTCAGGCCGCCGCAGGCGACCGCACCGCGGAAGAGACGTTAGTCCACCGACACACGCGCCTGGTCCGCATGTGCGCCCGCCCCTTCTTTTTGGCAGGGGGGGACAGCGAAGATCTCATCCAAGAGGGGATGATCGGCCTCCTCACGGCCATCCGGGAGTATGACCCCAGCCGGGGTGCCCGGTTCCGCACCTTCGCCGCCACCTGCGTCCGCCGCCGCCTCATCTCGGTGGTCCGGGCCGCCGCAGGCGGAAAGCACACCCCTCTTAATGAATCCGTTTCTCTTGATCCTTCCCTCGTTTTGGCTCACCAGGATCTCCAAGGCTTTGGCACCGCGTCTCTCCAGGGCAACCCAGAGGACGCTGTCATCCACGCGGAAGATCTCAGCGCGTTGGAGGAGGCGATCCGAACGGGACTGACCGGCCTGGAGGCCCAGGTCCTGACCCTCTACCTAGAGGGCCTGTCTTACCGGGAGATCGCAGAAGAGGTCCATCGGTCCACCAAGGCAGTGGACAACGCTGTGCAGCGCGTCCGGCGCAAAGTGGCACAGTACCTATCCCACGGCGAACCCAGCAAAAGCTGATCGCATATATCTGGCCCAGTGAAGGAAGCTGGGCGACAAAGTCAAAGAGAGGGTTACAGCATGTACGAAGACAAGACTTTAGTATGCAAAGAATGCGGCAATGAGTTCGTGTTCTCCGCCGGTGAACAGGAGTTTTACGCAGAGCGCGGCTTCCAGAACGAGCCCCAGCGCTGCAAGGCCTGCCGTGACGCCCGCAAG
>OGCO01001926.1_pt1 | contig 29186 bp, 30 predicted proteins | sample 1570171 | NCBI WGS metagenome assembly OGCO01 (sample SAMEA4370583, study PRJEB24528) | human gut metagenome
AAACCATCCACCAGCTGCGGGCGGCGGGCATCACCATCGTGTCCATCACCCACTACATGGAGGAGGCCGCCCAGGCAGACCGCGTGCTGGTCATGAGCCGGGGCCGCATCGTCATGGAGGGCATGCCCGAGCAGGTGTTCAGCCAGACCGAGCGGCTGCACGGGTATCACCTCGATGTCCCGCAGGCCGCCGAGCTGCGCGACGAGCTGGTCAAGGCCGGGATCCCGATGCCGGAAAATGTCATTACCCCCGACGCCTGCGCGGAGGAATTATACAAGCTGCTGAAATAAAGGAAGCCTTCCCCCTTGGGGGAAGGTGGCCGAGGCCCCGCCCGAGGCCGGATGAGGGGCGAGCTTGCCGAGGTATCCCGTTTATGGGAAATCGCCGCGAAGCCGCCCCTCATCAGTCGGCGGGCGGAGCCGCCGACAGCTTTCCCCAAGGGCGAAGCCACTCTGACGAAAAACTCCCACGTATGCCGGAACGGCACCGCAACCGGGCTGTATCCGGCGGGAAAGGAACAACTATGTCCGAAATCATTCGTGTAGAAAACCTGAGCTACATCTATAACCAGGGTATGCCCGACGCGACGAAGGCGCTGGATGACGTGTCCTTCACCGTCGAGGAGGGCGACTTTGTCGGTATCATCGGCTCGACGGGCAGCGGAAAATCCACGCTTATCAGCCATTTCAACGGCCTGAACCGCCCGACGTCGGGCCGCGTTCTTGTGGACGGCAGGGACCTGTGGGAGCAGGGCGCAGACCTGCGCAGCTTCCGCTTTCTCGTCGGCCTTGTCATGCAGTACCCCGAGTACCAGCTGTTTGAGGAGACCTGCGCCCGCGACATCGCCTACGGCCCGCGCAACATGGGCCTGGACGAGGCCGAGGTCCAGCGCCGCGTCAGGGAGGCCGCCGCGTTCGTCGGCCTGTCCGATGAGCTGTTGGAAAAAAGCCCGTTTGAGCTTTCGGGCGGGCAGAAGCGCCGCGTTGCGATTGCGGGCGTCATGGCCATGCACCCCCGCGTGCTGGTGCTGGACGAGCCCGCCGCCGGTCTGGACCCCGAGGGCCGCGACACGATCCTGAGCCAGATCAGGGACTACCATGAGAAAACCGGCATCACGGTGCTGCTGGTCAGCCACTCGATGGAGGATATTGCCAAATACGCCAACCGCGTGCTGGTCATGCACCGCGCCAAAATTGCCATGTATGACACGGTGGAAAACGTCTTTGCCCGCGCGCAGGAGCTGCTGGAGCTGGGGCTTTCGGTGCCGCAGGTCACGCAGATCTTTTTAAAGCTGCGCCAGATGGGGCTGGACATCCCCGCGGACGTCTACACGATCCCCTATGCGGTCAAAACGATTCAAAAGGCGCTGGCCGCCAAGCAGGGAGGTGGGGCAAATGCTTAAAGATATTACGATAGGTCAGCATTTCCCCGGGCATTCCATCCTGCACCGCTGCGACCCGCGGCTCAAGCTGGTCGCGACGATTGCCTATATCGTCGTGCTGTTTGTGGCCCCGAACCCGCTGGGGCTGGCACTGTCCATCCTGCTGCTGGCCGCGCTGTACAAGGTAGCACAGATTCCCGGCAAGATGATTTTGAAAAGCCTAAAGCCCATCGTGCCCATCGTGATTTTTACGGCGGTGCTGAACCTTTTCTTCGTCACGGGGCAGGGGGAGCCGCTTGTACACTTCTGGGTTTTGAACATTTACGCTGAAGGTGTCAAGTATGCCATCCTGCTGGCGGTGCGCGTCTGCGCACTGATTGCAGGCACGAGCCTGCTGACCTACACGACCAGTCCCATCGTGCTGACCGACGCCATCGAGAGCCTGCTGCGCCCGCTGGCGAAGCTGCACTTTCCCGTGCATGAGCTGGCCATGATGATGACGATTGCGCTGCGGTTCATCCCGACCCTGATCGAGGAGACGGAAAAGATCATGAACGCCCAGAAGGCCCGCGGCGCGATGCTGGACAGCGGCACATTTACCCAGCGCATCAAGGCGCTGGTGCCGATCCTGATTCCGCTGTTCATCTCGGCGTTCCGCCGCGCCGACGAGCTGGCCATGGCGATGGAATGCCGCTGCTATCACGGCGGCGAGGGCCGCACCCGGCTCAAGCAGCTGAAATTCACCGGCGAGGACTTCAAATGCCTGGCGGTCATTGCCGTGGCGCTGGTGGCCATTGCCTGCACACGATTCTTTGTGCCGGGGCTGGCGTAAGAATCAGCCGCCTTGTAGGGGCCGGGCATGCCCGGCCCGCAGCCTTCCCGCAAGCATCTGCTTGCCTTACACAACCGGGCCGGGCATGCCCGGCCCCTACCTGGTTCTGACATGAATTATTTACTTTGGATTTCCTACAAGGGCACCCGCTATGCCGGGTTCCAGGTCCAGCCAAATGCGCCCACGGTCTGCGCGGTTTTGCAGGACGCGATGCAGGCGGTGTTTGGCTGCCGCCCCGACGTCAAGGGCTGCTCCCGCACCGATGCCGGCGTCCATGCGCGGCGTTTCGCGCTCAGCTTCTGCTATACTGGCAAAGTACCGATGCAGAAAATCGTGCCCGCGCTCAACGCCCACCTGCCGCCGGACATCCGCGCAGTGGACATCCGGTCCGTGCCGGACGGCTTCCACGCGCGTTACGCCGCCCACGCCAAGACCTACCGCTACTACATTTTGAACGCGCGGGTGGATGATCCGTTCACCTACGACACCTGCCACAGGGTAGGGGCCGCGCTCAATCTGCCCGCCATGCAGGCCGCTGCGGCGCAGTTCATAGGCACGCACGATTTTTCCGCACTCTGCGCGTCCGGGTCCAGCGCCGCCGCCCACGGGGATACCGTGCGGACGATTACGGATTGTACTGTTGTACAGAACGGCGATTTGTTTACAATTTCCGTGACCGCCGACGGTTACCTCTATAATATGGTGCGCATTCTGGCGGGCACGCTCGCGGACGCGGGTCTTGGCAAGCGGACACCGGAGAGCATCCCCGCCCTGCTGGAAAGCGGAGACCGACGCCGGGCCGGGCCGACGCTGCCCGCAAAGGGGCTGTTTTTGGAGAAAGTAGACTATCCCGGGTTGGATGACGTTTAAACGTGTTCTGTAGGGGCGGGACATGTCCCGCCCGCGGCCTTCCCGCAGGATGTCATTTCCGTACAGTGGCGGGCCGGGCATGCCCGGCCCCTACATTTCTACACAAAACACGAAAGGAGGGGGCCCACCTATGAGTAAGGCGGACAGAGATCGGCAGGCATTGCTGCAGCGGCTGGCGCGTGAGCAGAGGCGGGCCCTGAACGCCGCCGCCCGCGACGCAGACCGCGCCCGCACGCCGCGCACCGCTCCCACACCGCGGCGCGATGACAGCCCGCCGTCCCGGACGTCCGAGCAGCCGTCCGCGCAGAGCGCCGCGCGGCTCAAATCCCTGACGCCGCTCTACAAGCAGCGCCAGCAGCGGCGGCTCACCGTCCTGATCGTCATTATCATTGTGCTGGCACTGGCGCTCACCGTTGTGACCGGCACACTGTCGGCCTCGTTGGCGCTGCTGGGTGATGCCGTGGACAGCGCGTCGCTCTACCTGAACCGCGCCGACGGCGGCTGGCCGGCCACCACCGGCATCACCGAGCCGCTGCAAATCGAACCGCTGGCGGACGGCTTCGTCGAGCTGGGCAATGAGGATGTGCTCGTCTATTCAGCCTACGGCTCCAAAATTCTGAGCCTGCAGCCGTCCTACGCGCGGCCCGTGCTGGCTGTGGGCCGCACCCACTTTGTGGTCTACAACCGCGCGGGCAGTGAGCTGACCGTATGCAGCCGCACCCGCACGCTCTACACACAGCGCTTTGACGAGGACATTCTGCTCTGCGCCATGTCAAACAACAACTCGCTGGCCGTCGTGACCGACGCGGACCGTTTTGCCGGCTGGGTACACATCTATGACCCTTCGATGCGGGAGCTGTACAGCTGGCGGATGCCCCAGTCGATGGGCACGCCGATCGCGCTGGACTTTGCCCCCGACAACCGCAGGTTTGCCTCGGGCATGATTGCCGCGCGGGACGGGCAGCTGAACTGCTCGGTCTACTTTATGAGCCTCGACTCTGACACCGAGGGGCTGCTCTACACCGCCGACGCGGGCAGCATGCTGCTGCGGCTGGACTGGCAGAGCGAGAACCGCGTCATGGCCGTGTTTGACACCTACATTGCGCTCATCGACCCCCGCACCGCCGCCGAGGTCGCACGCTACGACTACGGCGGGGCCGCGCTGCAAAGCGTTGCGCCCGGACGCCGCCAGACCGCGCTGCTTCTGAACGTACACGGCGGCAACAGCCTGGTCACCCTGTCCGAAAGCCTCACCGTTATGTCGGAGATTCCCGCACGGCAGGCGTTTGCGGTCTCGGCCACCGACACCGACATTTATCTGCTCTGCCCCGATGCCGTCGAGTGCTACGGCTACGACGGCGTGCAGAACTGGGTGCAGACCGGCCTGCCGTCCCGCCCGCTGGCGGTCCTGCACGGCAAGCAGACGCTGGTCTTTACCGGCAGTCAGGCGGACGTTTTGGCGAAGTCAGCCGAGTAGTTCCGAAGCCTTCCCCCTCGGGGGAAGCCCAGACTGCTAAAAAACTCTTGTAGGGGCGAGCATTGCTCGCCCGTGCCCGTTTGCCTTGTAAGAAAACTGTCCCGGAAAATGCGTTGCTGCGGTAAGTTGACGGGCGACCAATGGTCGCCCCTACACACGCAATAAGGTAAGAATGCAATTTTTTGACGATCTGAGCTTCCCCCTCGGGGGAAGCCTTTCGACCCGCAAGTAATCCAACAGAAAGAAGTACCCATCTATGTCTTTTTCTCCCGCACTTGTCTATGATTTTATTTTTCTGGCCGTATTTTCCTTTGCCGCTGTCAAAAGCTGGCAGAAGGGCTTTCTCGCCGGGCTGACCGAGCTGATCGGCGCGGTGCTGGGCGTCGGCATTGCCTCCTGGGGCAGCCGCACACTGGCCCCGGAAGTCTACCTTAGCTTTTTCAGCGACTCCGTCTCCACCCGGGTCGAGCAGGCCGTCGCACAGTCGGGCGGCGATATTGCCGCTGCGGTGCAGGGGCTGGACTTTCTGCCGGAATCCATCCGTGCCGCGCTGGCCGCGGGTCTGCAGACTGCCGGGGACCAGCTGCCCGAAAAGATCAACGCCCTGCTGGAGCCGCTTTTCCTGCCGCTGGTGCAGGCGGTGCTGTTTGTGCTGCTCTGCATGATCGTGCGCTGGGTGTTCGCCCTGCTGGTGCGGCTGATGCGCGGCGTCAATCTTATCCCGCTGGTGGGCGGCGCCAACCGGCTGCTGGGTCTGGTGCTGGGCCTTGTGACCGGCGCGTTCGACTGCTGGCTGCTGGCGCTGCTGCTCTGGTTCGCCGCCAGCATCACCACCGGCCAGATTGACTGGCTGACCACCGGCGTTTTGCAGCACAGCGTCGGGTACAGCCTTTTTGGTGCGTTCAACCCGTTTTTGCTCCATTATTAAACAAATTCTGAACAAGCCCCGCCAAAACTTGCAATTTGGCAGGGTTTGTTTAATAATAGTAGTGTAGCTGCGGTGCGGCGGGCGGATTTCCTATCCGCCCGCCGGGCGTCGAGAACGCCGCCCCCTACAACAATTTATCGCAATCCCACGTGCCTCTTATCGGGCACTTTTCATAGAGGTGAAGTAAATGCTTTGTGTTAAATGCCAAAAACGCCCCGCTGTCGTGTTTGTGCAGCGACTTGAAAACGGCAAGACCGTGCAGGAGGGCTACTGCCTGACCTGCGCCCGTGCCATGCACATCCAGCCTGTGGATGATCTGATGAAACAGTTCGGCATGTCCGACCAGGATCTGGAAAACATGGAGGAGCGGATGTCCAGCTTTTTGCAGGAGGCCTCCGACTCCGGCATGCTGGCCCCCATGATGAACGGCGACGACACCGACGCCGGTGACGAGCCCGCCCCGCAGGACGATTTTGTCCCGGGCGGCAGCCCCGTGTTCCCGTTCGGCTTTGGTGCGCGCCAGAATAAGGACGACGCCAAGTCCAAAAACGGCAAGAAGGAAAAGGCTCCCCGCCGCAAGTTCCTTGAGACCTACTGCGAGAACCTGACCCAGAAGGCCCGCGACGGCAAGACGGACCGCATCATTGGCCGTGACCGCGAAATTTACCGCACGATCCAGATTTTGTGCCGCCGCCAGAAGAACAACCCCTGCCTGATTGGCGAGGCCGGTGTCGGCAAGACTGCGATTGCCGAGGGCATCGCCCAGCGCATTGCCGAGGGCAAGGTCCCCGCGCGTCTGCAGGACAAGGAAATTTACCTGCTCGACATGACGTCCCTCGTCGCAGGCACCCAGTTCCGCGGCCAGTTTGAGCAGCGTGTCAAGGGCCTCATCAGCGAGGTCAAGGCTGCGGGCAACATCATCCTGTTTATTGATGAGATCCACTCCATCGTCGGCGCGGGCGACTCCGACGGCTCTATGAACGCCGCCAACATCATGAAGCCCGCGCTCTCCCGCGGGCAGATGCAGGTTATCGGCGCAACGACGTTTGCCGAGTATCGCAAGTATATCGAGAAGGATTCCGCGTTGGAGCGCCGTTTCCAGCCTGTCAAGGTCGAGGAACCGTCGCTGCTGGACACCATCGAGGTCATCAAGGGCATCCGCGTCTACTATGAAAAGCACCACTGCGTCCGTGTGTCCGACCCCATCGTGACGAGCATCGTCAAGCTGTCGGAACGCTACATCACGGATCGTTTCCTGCCGGACAAGGCCATTGACCTGCTGGATGAATCCTGCGCCTGCTGCAACCTGCGCCATCCTGAAATTACAGAGCTCATGGAGACCCAGCGCACCGTGGCCGATTTGGAGACCCGCGAGCACGAACTGGAGAACCCCGAGCCGCAGAACGGCCAGGACGCTGCCATCGACTACGAGGCACTGGCCGCGGTCAAGACCGATCTGGCGAAGCAGCGCGAAAAGCTGCCCGCCCTGCAGCTGAAGGTCGCGGAAATTGAAGTGACCATGGACGACGTCGCACAGGTCATTGAGCTTTGGACCGGTGTGCCTGCTGTGAAGATCAAAGAGACCGAGTATGGCCGCCTGCAGGGGCTGGAGGATGCCCTCAAGGCGCACATCATCGGCCAGGACGAGGCTGTCCACGCCGTGGCCGGGGCCATCAAGCGCGCCCGTGCCGACCTATCCGGCCGTCACCGCCCGGCCAGCTTTATCTTCGTCGGCCCCACCGGCGTCGGCAAGACCGAGCTGGTCAAGCAGCTGGCCAGCCAGCTGTTCGACACCGTTGACCCGCTCATCTCCATCGACATGAGCGAGTACATGGAAAAGTACGCGGTGTCCCGCCTCATCGGCTCGCCCCCGGGCTATGTCGGCTACGACGAGGCCGGGCAGCTGACCGAGAAGGTCCGCCGCCATCCCTACAGCGTCGTGCTGTTTGACGAGATCGAAAAAGCACATCCTGACGTTATGAATATCCTGCTGCAGATTCTGGACGAAGGCAAGATCAACGACGCGCAGGGCCGCACGGTGGACTTCTCGAACACGGTCATCTGCATGACCTCCAACGCGGGCTCCACCGACCAGAGCGGCGCGACGGGCTTCGGCAAAAAGGCCGAAGTCGCCAGCGCGGACCGCAGCATGAAGGCGCTGCAGGAGTTCCTGCGCCCCGAGTTCATCGGCCGTGTGGACGAGATCATTACGTTCAAGCCGCTGAGCGAGGAAGACCTTGAGAAGATCGCCGCGCTCATGCTCGACGAGTACAAGCCCGGTCTGGCCGCGCACGGCATCACGCTGCACTACACGCAGCCCGCGCTGGCGGACATCGTAGCCGAAAGCTCCACCAAATACGGTGCGCGTGAGCTGCGCCGCACGATCCGCAAGACCATTGAGGATCCTGTCTCCGATGCACTTGTCGATGGCCGCTTGGATGGCCGCGAGGTCACGCTGGAGCTGGCCGACCACGACGGCAGGGCCGTGCTGGAAATTTAAGGGGCGCACCATGTACAGAAAACTGGCTGCCCTGGTGCTGGCCGCGGCGCTGCTGTGCAGCTGCTCGGCCCGCGTCACGGTGCAGCGCTATCCCGCAGAGCTGCCCCGGGCCGAAAGCCCCGCCGCCACCCCGACGCCGGAGCCGGTGCCCACCTTTACCGAGGAGCAGAAGGCCTACGGCAGCGCCGCACTGCTGACCGATGCCACCGTGCTCGTCAACGTGTTTTTGAACGACGCCGCCCACGGGCAGACCTGGGATGCCGAGAGCCGCGCTGCCGCCGTGCAGCGCACCCAGCTGGCCGTGGACTGGATTACCGAACAGGCCGCGGGCTACGAGGCCGCGGTGAATCTGACCTGTGATCGCAGCGCGGACGGCAGCGATTCAACGCTGACACGCAGTTATCTTGTGCAGTCCGCCATGCAGGGCGGCGAAAATTCCGAGGAAAGCTCCGCTTTTCTCGACGAGATGGATACGCTGTGCGCGTCGCTGGCCGCCGACAGCCGTCTGGCTGCCTACGGGGCCCGGCACATCGCGTTTTTGTTCTTCCTGCCCATCAGCGGGACATCCTTCACGATGGCTCACTACGCCGACGACGGCGACAGTTTTTATTATGAATACAGCTGCCTGTACAAAACCGACGCCTACACCGACGGCGAGGCGGAATCCCCGGCGACCTACGCCCACGAGATCCTGCATCTGTTCGGCGCGCCCGACCTGTATGAGGGCAGCAGCGACCCCTACGTCGACGAGGCACTTGTCAGCTATGTGGCCGACACCTACCCCGGGGATATTATGCTGAGCACCTACGAGGACGACGGCTCAAGCCGGTTTGACGCCATCACAAAGGAGATCAGTCCGCTGACGGCCTACTGTCTGGGGCTGGCCGACACCTGCCCCGAGCTTGCGCAGTTCCCCCTGCTGGCCGACATGACCCCCGGCGTTTTCTCTTACGGAGCCGACGGGGAAACGGGGAGCGCGGAGACCGGCGAGAGCTGGCCGGGCGCGGTAGCGGTGTAAATTGTTGTAGGGGAGGGATTTATCCCTCCCGGGAGCTTTGCGCCAGCCGCCCAGTGCACGGGAGGCATAAATGCCTCCCCTACAAGCTACAGCAAGTTTGCGCCAGGTTTTGTAGGGGGCGGCGTCCTCGACGCCCCGCGGAGGGGTCAAGACCCCTCCCTACAAGTCAATTCTTAAGGGGCTGTAGGGGCGGATTCCATATCCGCCCGTGCCCGCTCTCGGCAATGCAAAAATGCCCCGGTACGCAGAAACGCACACCGGGGCATTGGCTTTACGTAAGTATCAGTAGCTCATAATGTCCTTCACAGCACCGGACATCGAGAAGAGCTTGGCGGACAGATGGTCGAGGTAGACGATGCCGAGCTTGTTGCCCGTCTCCTCATTATACATGTCGGCCAGCTGGGGCATGACCTGGAACGCGGCGGCCTGGGCCTCGGGGCTGTTGTCAAAGTTCGCCGTGCCCTGCACGCGCAGCCACTCGCCGCGGTCATTGGCGGCGCAGATCTCGAGGTTCGTGTTGTCCAAAAGCTGCTTGTAGGCGGCCTTGTGCTTGCCCAGGGCAATGCACAGGTGGCCGTTGTACCACATGGCAAAACCGATGGGACGCACGCGGGGCAGATAGCCATCGACGGTGGCAAGGTAGAAGGTGGGATTCTCTTTCAGAAATTCCATGATTTCTTCATTTGGTTTCATGGTGTAAACCCTCCCGCAATATTACAGTGTGGCCAGCGCCGCTTTGATGCGTGCGGCGGCCTCCTTGGTGCGCTCGGCATCGCCGAACGCCGTCAGACGGAAATACCCCTTGCCGCAGGGGCCGAAGCCCTCGCCGGGGGTGCCCACAACGTGGGCGTGCTCGAGCAACCAGTCAAAAAACTCCCAACTGCCCATCTCGTTGGGGCAGCGCAGCCAGATGTAGGGGCTGTTCTTGCCGCCGCAGTACCAGACACCGGCCTCGTCCAGCGCCGCCGCAATGACAGCGGCGTTGGCGCGGTAGTAGTCGAGGTTCTGCTGAATCTCCTTCATGCCCTCGTCGGTAAAGACGGCCTCGGCACCGCGCTGCACAACATAGGCAACGCCGTTGAACTTCGTAGTCTGGCGGCGCAGCCACATCTTGTTCAGCTTGCCGCCGGCCAGCGCCTGCGGCACGACGGTGTAGCCGCAGCGTGTGCCGGTGAAGCCTGCGATCTTGGAGAAGCTGCACACCTCGATGGCAACCTCCTTCGCGCCCTCGACCTCAAAGATGCTGCGGGCGAGACCCGGCTCGGAGACGAAGCACTCGTATGCGGCGTCAAACAGGATGACCGCGTCATTGGCCTTCGCCCAGGCAACCCAGGCCTTGAGCTGCTCGACGGAGTAGGTCGCGCCGGTGGGGTTGTTGGGGCTGCAGATGTAGACGATGTCCGCGTGGGGGGCCTCGTCCGGCATCGGCAGGAAGCCGTTCTCCGCCGTGGCGGGCAGGTAGAGAATCTTGCGGCCCGCCATCACGTTGTCATCGACGTAGACCGGGTAGACCGGGTCGGGAACAAGGATCGTGTTGTCCTGACTGAACAGGTCCAGCAGGTTGCCCAGGTCGCTCTTGGCACCGTCGGAGATGAAAATTTCGGACATGTCCAGCTCGACACCGTGGCCCGCGTAATACCTGCGGATAGCGTCGCGCAGGAACTCATAGCCCTGCTCGCTGGGAATATAGCCGTGGAACGTACCCTTGTGGCCCTGCTCCTCAACGGCCTTGTGCATGGCCTCCGTCACGGATGCCGCCAGCGGCAGGGTGACGTCGCCGATGCCCAGACGGATGACGTCTGCCTCGGGATGGGCCTTCTGGTAGTCGGCTACCTTGTGGGCAATGGTGCTGAACAGATAGCTCTCGTTCAGCTCGGCGTAATGCGGATTCAGCTGCATGATAGTCCCCCTCTTATCTATACCTTCATATAGTCTAACTTTACCACAATTCGGGCGAGTGTGCAATAGGCTTTTTACGCGGTGCGGTAGGGGCCGGGCATGCCCGGCCCCTGCGTGTGGGGCAGACGAGCGTCTATGGAAAGGCGGAGGGCCGCACATGTGCGGCCCCTACATGGAGTCCTGTCGGTTTACTTGTTCTCGTTGTCGTACAGCGCTTCGCACTTCTCGTCGATCTCCCTTGCGGGCAGCGACACGGCCATGGCCACCGCGGCGCTGTAGCATTCCTCGGGGGTGAAGCCTTCGCCCGCCAGCGGGAAGTGCTGCAAAATCTTCTCGACCAGTTCGTCGTAATAGCGCGCGTAGAGCACGCCGCGGTCCGTGATGTAAATTTTGCCGTACCGCCGCCGCACAATGACCCCCTGCTTCATCAGGCTGGTCAGGATGCTGGTGACGCTGGGCTTGGTCACGCCCATGGCCTGCGCCAGTGCCAGCGGCGAGACCTCGGTGCTTTGCTGCGCCAGATGGTGGATGGCCAGCAGATAACGCAGGTTGGAATCGGTCAGGGTCAAGGTACATCTCTCCTTATACCAAACTAAAAGGGGGCGCGGGCCACGAACGGACCCGCGCCCCCTTCAGGCACTTATGCTTTACTTACTGTGGCAGGCACCGCCGCAGGTCTTACAATTACCTGTGCAGCCGCCGTGACTGCCGCAGCCGCCGCCCCCGCAGGAGCCGTCACAGCAGCCGAGGCCGCCGGTCTTGTGTTCATGATACAAGAGCCAGCCGGTACCGCCAAACACGAAAATCGAAACGATGATCGTAGGCAGGTTGAAATTAGCAGCTAAAAACTCCATCATAAAAAGTCCGCTCCTTTCCGGAAGAATACGGTAGTATTATACATTCAAGATTACTTGGAAGCAACAGCCTTCTTGGAATCGAACGAAACCTCGTTGACACCCGCGTACTTGTTGGGGCGGAACAGCAGGTAGATCGTGAAGGCGATGATGGCGATTGCCACAATGGTGAAGATGTTGAAGCTGACCTCACCGGTGATCAGGCCGCCGATCTGATAGACGACCAGAGAAGCGCAGTAGGCAAACAGGCACATATAGCCGATGGCGATGGCAGTCCACTTGCCGTTGTTCATCTCGCGCTTGATGGCGCCCATAGCAGCGAAGCAGGGAGCGCACAACAGGTTGAAGATCATGAAGCTGTAAGCGGAGATCGCGGTGAAGCTGGCAGCAACCTCGGGCCAGATCTCGTCGCCGTTGTCAGACAGCTCGTCAGCATAGTGATACAGAACACCGAAGGTACCGACGACATTCTCCTTGGCGATCAGGCCGGAGATAGAAGCGACGGTTGCACGCCAGTTGCCGAAGCCCTGCGGGATGAAGATCCAGGAAATTGCGCTTGCAACGATAGCCAGGATGGAGTTGTCCTGATCCTCGACCATCGTGAACGCGCCGTTCTCGAAGCCGAAGCCCTGCAGGAACCACAGGATGATGGTGGCAGCCAGAATGACGGTGCCGGCACGCTTGATGAAGGACCAGCCGCGCTCCCAAGTAGCGCGCAGGACGTTGCCCCATGCGGGCACATGGTAAGTGGGCAGCTCCATAACGAACGGAGCAGGATCACCGGCGAACAACTTCGTCTTTTTCAGGATGATGCCGGAGATGATGATGGCTGCAAAGCCGATGAAGTAAGCAGAGGTGGCGACCCAGCTGCTGCCGCCGAACAGAGCACCTGCGATCAGGCCGATGATGGGCATCTTGGCACCGCAGGGAATGAAGCAGGTGGTCATGATCGTCATACGGCGGTCACGCTCGTTCTCGATGGTACGGGAAGCCATAACACCGGGAACGCCGCAGCCGGTACCAACCAGAATGGGGATGAAGCTCTTGCCGGACAGGCCGAACTTGCGGAAGATACGGTCCATGATGAAAGCAACACGGGCCATGTAACCAATGTCTTCCAGGATGGAAAGCAGGAAGAACAGAACCAACATCTGGGGAACGAAGCCCAGAACCGCGCCGACACCGGCGACGATGCCGTCCATGATCAAGCCGTACAGCCAGCCAGCAACACCAACGCTCTCCAGGAAACCGCCCAGTGCATTGGGAACGATCTCGCCGAACAGAACATCGTTGGTCCAGTCAGTTGCGAAGGTGCCGATGGAGATACCGCCATCGGCAATGGAGGTACCCATGGACAGCGCGTACATGAGGAACATGATCAAGGCAAAGATTGGCAGAGCGAAGATACGGTTGGTAACAACCTGGTCGATCTTATCGGAAACAGTCAGGTGCTCAACGCGAGCTTTCTTTCTGACAGCCTTCTCAACAACAGTGTTGATGTAAGCATAACGCTGGTTGGTGATGATGCTCTCGGCGTCATCGTCCATTTCCTTCTCGCAATCTGCGATGTGCTGGTCAATGTGGTCAACCAGCGCCTTGTCCAGCTTCAGCTCCTGCTGAACCTTGTCATCACGCTCGAACAGCTTGACGGCGTACCAACGCAGGAAGCGGTCATCAACCTTGCCCTGGATGGACTCTTCGATATGAGCGATGGCATGCTCAACGCTGCCAGTGAACACATGGGGCAGCTCGCCAGCCTTGCCAGACTTTGCAGCGGCAACAGCCATCTCAGCAGCCTTCATGCTGCCTTCGCCCTTCAGTGCGCTGATCTCAACAGCCTGGCAGCCCAGCTCTGCGCTAAGCTTCTTCAGGTCGATCTTATCACCATTCTTGCGGACCAGGTCGATCATGTTGACGGCCATAACCACAGGAATGCCCAGCTCAATCAGCTGGGTGGTCAGGTACAGGTTACGTTCAATGTTGGTACCATCAATGATATTCAGGATGGCATCAGGCTTTTCATTGACCAGGTAACCACGGGCCACAACTTCCTCCAGGGTGTAGGGGGACAGGGAGTAGATACCGGGCAAGTCCTGAATGACAACGTCCTTCTGACCTTTCAGGCGGCCTTCCTTCTTTTCAACCGTAACGCCGGGCCAGTTGCCGACATACTGGTTAGAACCGGTTAAGTCATTGAACAGGGTAGTTTTACCACAGTTCGGGTTACCGGCTAGTGCAATTTTAATGCTCATTGCGTTACCCTCTCTTCTCTAGTTGGAATCAAACCAATTCGATCATTTCTGCGTCAGCCTTGCGCACGCTCAACTCGTAGTTGCGCACGGTCAGCTCCATGGGGTCACCCAGGGGGGCAACCTTGCGGACATAGATCTGAACACCTTTGGTGATGCCCATATCCATGATGCGGCGCTTGACAGGGCCTTCGCCGTGCAGCTTGGCAACGGTGACAGTCTCGCCGACTTTCGCGTCTTTCAGAGTTTTCATTTTTATCCTCCTCACAATATCTCTATCGGGAAGCCGCTGGATAAGCCGCAGCCTCCAAAACAGCGGATTGGCGCTGTTTTAACTAATCATAATGCGGTTTGCCATGGTTTTGTCCAGTGCAATGCGGCTCTCTTTTACCTGAATGATCAGGTTGCCCGCAATTTCGTTCACAACGGTAACCGTTGCGTCCACAACAAATCCCAACTCAGCCAGGTGCTGGCGAACTTCGTCTTTACCAGTGATTTTTTTGATGGTGACAGTTTCGCCTGCTTTTGCCATCGTAATCGGCATCATCGTTTCATCCCCCAACGTCCAAATTGCTTTACGCTTATAACGTTCCGTTCTGTTTTTTCTGCATCTTGCACAGGCGCAAAAAAACTGGAGTTTGACCCTTAATCCCCTGTGATCTGCCACTTCCCGGCCACCCGCAGAAGATTAGCAGATGCTAACTCCTTTAAACATTTGCAGTTTACCACTGCTAACCTGCAATGTCAATAGTTTTGAAGTCATCCAAAATTAGTTTGTGCTAACCGATAAGTCACGGCTAACTTTTTCACACTTTTTAAGGCAATTTGCACAAAGGACGCTGCGCCATTCAGGCATTTTATGCCCTTTACCCCTTCTTTCGAGAGGAATATGCTGTATTCTCTCTGCTTGACAAATACCCATTGGGTTGGTATGATGAAGCCGTTATGAATTGCCGCCTACCTTTTAGGTTAGTTTGGTTTAGGATACGTAACCTATTGCAGAAAGGATGAGTTTAATGGTTCAAATTACTGTTGGGGTAGATGGAATGGCATGCAGCATGTGTGAAGCACATGTTTCTGACGCAATCCGCAAGGCATTCCCCGTCAAAAAGGTAACCGCCAACCACACCAAGGGCCAGGCTGTTATTGTAGCCGAAAACGAAATTGCTGAGGCTGACATCGCTAAAGCGCTGGAACCGACTGGCTACCGCATGGTCAGCTACAGCTGCGCGCCTTACCAGAAGAAAAAGCTGTTTGGTATTTTTGGCTGATTGCCCAATCCGTGCGCTTCATCATCCGGCAGAGCCGCTACCCGGTGTTCTGCCGGATTTTTGTTTGTCTTTTCTATCTTATAACAGCCCTGATGATAAACTGTAAAAAGCAAACGGCAGTGAGCCGATGCCTTTTTCTCGGTATCGGTTCCCCGCCGTCATAATGCTATTTGCTCAAGGTGTAGTGAGCACCTCCGGGCACTTTGCTCAGCAGGCTGCCAGCTTTGCGCCCAGAGCGTTGCAGGCTGCGATTGCATCGTCGTCCGGTGCTTCGTTTGCCATAACGCCAGGTTCTTCCTGCATCACAGCGCCGTCTTCCTTGCAGCGTGCGCACCAGTCTTCCAGCCACTGGCCAGAGCCCCAGCCGTAAGAACCGAACAGAGCAACCTTCACACCAGACAGGCTGCCTTCCAAGTCAGCGAACATGGGTTCAAATTCGCCTTCCTCCAGCTGCTCTGCGCCCATAGCGGGGCAGCCGAAAGCAACTGCGCCGTAATCGGTCAGCTTTGCGCTATCAAATTCTGCGCAGGTCAGCACATCGGCTTCGCCGCCAGCATTCTTAACGCCCTCTGCCACAGCCTGGGCCATCTGCTCAGTATTGCCTGTGCCACTCCAATAAACGATTGCTACCTTGTTCATAATCAAACAGCTCCTTTATTATATTTTAAGGCAATGCCGCATAATTCTAAGTGCCGATACGGTGAGCGAGGTGCGGCAGCTGCTAAGCCAAAAGCGCAGATAATACTGGATGCTGCAAAGGTGAGCGCCGCCAGTGGCGGAAACAGCGAACCGAAGCAGGGGCAGCGGTCGCAGAGTGCGAGGGGCTTTTGCCCCCGAAGCACGATGCGGGTACCGCAACCCGACATTATCGAGCATTTTGGCAACGCAGATGCCGTGCCGCAGCCGCCGGAGCGGTGCTTGAGCCGTTAGGCGGGAATTGTGCGGTATTGCCTTAACATGGGCGTGCGCCCATTATATCAAACGGCTACTGCGAGCCGGGTGATCGGTGTACCGCTCTGGAAACAGCGGAGATAAACTTCAGTGCATTTGCGGAAGCGTTCAAACATCTTTTGTGCTGCAGCGGGGTCGCCATAGCATTTCCAGTAACCGCAGAACGTATAATTTTTGCCCTTGTTTGCCACAAAGCCAACGACATCTTCCAGCGGATAACCAAGGAAAACGCCAATCTCGTGCGGGAACTCTGTTTCGCAGCAAAGGCACCGGGAAAGATGATCCAAGCACTCCTGCAAGCCGCCCTGGGGGTAACCTTCCCGCAGCAGGTACTGCTGCACATCCGGCTGCTGCAGGCTTTCTTCCAGGCTCTTTGCGCGGTAGACATAAACCAGATAGGCGTGGGTGACGGGGCATTCCTTGATGATAGAAACCGTAACGCCTTTTGGTTTTAGCTCGGCCGCCCAGCGCTCCGCCATGGCGTGCATGGCGTTTGCATCGGGTTCAACCCAGCGGAAGAGGTTTGCCACTTTAAGTCCCGCCAGAACAGGAGCACACTGCGTTACAAACGAGGTTTCAAAATTACGCTGCATGGTGTGCCCTCCTGTTTTGACCATGTAATTAGTTTGTGCTAACTTTCAGTCATTAAAAATTCCCGCTGCCATTGCTATGTTTATGCAGAAAGTACGGGATATTCGTTGGTTAGGTTTATCTAACCAACGCAGTTAGAATACCATATCTTTCCCATGGTGTCAAGGGGCCTTCCCAAACATTTTGCTTTTATTTCTTCTTGGCTCCAAATTAAGGCAACACCGCACAATTCCCGCCTTACGGCTTAAGCACCGCTTCGGCGGCTGCGGCACGGCATCTGCGTTGCCAAAATGCTCGATAAGACATCCAGTATTATCTGCGCTTTTGGCTTAGCAGCTGCCGCACCTCGCTCGCCGTATCGGCACTTAGAATTATGCGGTATTGCCTTAGAACGATAATAAAAGAAATGCCAAAAAAATAAAACCTCCAGCCTGTTTTGTCGGCCAGAGGTTTGTATGTTTCTCTTCTGTTTTTCTTTCGTTATTGTCCTGCGCTTACCCCTGTGATTTTTCAATCAGCTCGCGGGCGTTGGCAAGGCTGAGGTCTGTAACTTTATCGCCGGAGATCATGCGGGCTAACACCTGCACGCGGCCATCCAGATCCAGCGGATGGATCTCAGTGAAGGTCCGGTTGTCCCGCACCTTCTTTTCAATCAGCAGCTGGTTATCGGCAAAGGCAGCGATCTGCGGGGTATGGGTGATGCACAGCACCTGATGGCCACTGGCGGTCTGCTTCAGCTTTTGGCCAATACGCCCGGCGGCAAGGCCCGAAACACCGGTGTCGATCTCATCATAAATAACGGTCGAAATCGCATCTTTATCAGCCAAGGCGCTCTTGAACGCCAGCATGATACGGGAAAGCTCGCCGCCGGAAGCGATTTTAGCCAACGGCTTGGGCTCCTCGCCGGGGTTGGTAGAAATCAAAAATTCAATGTTATCCTGTCCTGCGGAAGCTAACGGGCCGCGCTGATGGCGCAACACCATACGCACGCCGGGCATGTTCAAAAATTCCAGTGCTTCCCGCATTTGGCGGTTCATGCTGGTAAAAGCTTTCAGGCGAGCTTGGGTCAGCGTTTCCGCTGCAGCCTTGGTCTGGCGGTACAATTCCTGTTTGCGCTGGGTCAGCTCTGCAATGCGCTTGCCGGAGGACTGGTACCCTTCCAATTCTTCGGCCGCCTTATCCCGCCGAGTCAACAGTTCTTCCACACTGGCACCGTAACGCTGTTTCATGCGGTAAATCTGGTCCAGCCGTTCTTCGATTTGATCCAGCTCCCCCGGGTCAAAATCATAACCGTCCAGGCGGTCGGCGAGGTCGGTGGCCAGCTCCCGCGCACCGTAATACAAATCGCTCAGGCGCTCGCTGAGCGGTGCCAGGCTCTCATCCAGGCGAGCGCTTTCGGCCAGCTCATTGACCACACTGCCCAGCAGGTCCGCTGCGCCCATCATTTCGCCGGAATCATCACCGGAAAGCGCCTGGTGCGCCGCCGTCAGACCATCCAGAATGCCCTGTGCGTGCATGATGACCTTGCGGCGCTCCATCAAACGTTCTTCCTCGCCTGCGGTCAGCGCAGCGGCATCAATGGTATCAATCTCTTCCGAAAGCTCTGCGATCCGGCGCTGCTTTTCCTCCTCGCTGGAAGTCAACGCATCCAGCGCGCGCTTTGCCGTGACAAGAGCGCGGTACAGCGCATGGTAAGCGGCATACTCTGCCCCATCCTGCGCGTACTGATCCAGCAGGGCCAGATGGGTTGCCGGGTTGGTCAGGCTGGTGCTGTCGTGCTGGCCATGGATGGTCAGCAGCCCGGCGGAAATATCCCGCACCACGCCGGCGGTAGCAGGCATACCGTTAATACGGCAGCTGCCTTTTCCGTCCGCGCTGATCTCGCGGTACAGCAGCAGGTCATCCTGGGCACCATAGCCGCATTTTTCCACCTGCTCCCGCACATGGGCCGGGATAGATTCAAACGTGGCCCAAATGCGTGCCTTGGGCGCACCGCTGCGCACCAGATCACGCGAGGTACGGTTGCCCAGAATGGCATTGATGGAATCGATCATGATAGATTTGCCGGCGCCGGTTTCGCCCGTCAGCACATTCAGGCCCGGGGTAAACTGTACTTCGGCTTTTTCAATCACGGCAACATTTTCAATTTTCAGCTCCGCAAGCATGGATGCTGCTCCCCCTCCGGCGGTTTAAGTGTGACGTACCGTATAGCGCTGCAGCTGGTGAGTGATCTCAGCAGCGTTTTCCTCGGTGCGCATCAGGATAAAAAACGTATCATCACCGGAAAGTGTACCAACAACACCTTCCCAGGTTTGAGCGTCAAAAACTTCACAGGCGGCATTCGCCATGCCGGAAAAGCATTTGACCAGTACCATATGCCCAGCATAGTCCACCTTGAGCACAGACTCCCGGAAAATGGTTTCAAACCGGTTGGGTGAATGAGCCACCTTGCCGTTGCCGTTTGCCGGCATATAGCGGTAGCCGCCCTCCCCCGTTGCAGTTTTTACCAGGCGCAGTTCCCGGATATCACGCGATACCGTTGCCTGCGTTACATCAAAACCGGCACGGCGCAGATGTTCGAGAAGATCCTCCTGCCGGTCAATCGGATATTTTTCAATCAGGTCCAAAATTGCCTGATGGCGCGCACTTTTCATTGCAGAGTCATCTCCTCATCAATTTTGTTTCTATCGCACGGAACTGCTCGGTTTCGTCAAAGGTAATCAGCCCCAGCTGTTCCACTGCCGTGGTAATGGTCAAACTTTCGCCCGGCTGCAAATCACAGCGGGAATGGCTGTCCGCGCTGGCGTACACGCTGTCACGGTTGGTTGCTTCTGCCACCACCGTCAGGGTACGGCTGGCCGAAAACACCAGCGGCACCGCGTGGATGCTGTGCGCACAGACCGGGGTAAGCACCATAACCGCCGCACAGGCATCCAGCACCGGCCCACCTGCGGAAAGCGAGTAAGCCGTGGAGCCCGTGGGTGTTGCGATGATCACCCCATCGCTGCGGTAGCGGCTGACAAAAGCGCCATTGCAGTAGACGGTATAATCCATGGGGTGCAGGCGGGAATTGCCGAACAGCACCACGTCGTTCATGGCAACCTGGTGCCAGTTATGGGCCGGGGCATCCGCGCGCAGCAGGTTGCGCGGCTCAATGGTATACCGCCCCGCAGCCAGGCGGGCCAGCTTTTCCGGCAGCTCTGCCACCTCGCAGGTAGCCAAAAAGCCAATGCGCCCCAGGTTGACACCCAGGACCGGCTTGCTTTGGGCAAGGCAGTCATGGGCGATGCGCAGCAGTGTGCCATCCCCGCCAATGGTGATAACCTGTTTTGCCTGGGCCAACGCCTGCTGCTGGGGCAGGAATACCGCCTTGGTATCCACCAATTCCCCAGCCAGCTCATCCGCCAGCAGGGCATGGATGCCGTGTTGATCCAGCAAAGCGATCACCTGACGGGTAACGGAAAAATCGGTATCTTTGATTCTGTTTGGAAAAAGAAAAACGGACAAGCTCTTTTCCCCTTTCCGGGTATGGTTTCAAAGTAACAGGAACGCAGCTTTTAAGGTTCAGTGTAGGTTGGGGGCTTTATCCAGCGCCGCGTGGGCGTTGGCAACCGTCTGTTCGATCAGACCTTCCGGCAGCGGCTGCGGATTCTGGCTGTGCTGGACATACATCAAAAATTCAATGTTGCCCTCCGGCCCCTTAATGGGCGAAAAATCCAGTCCCGCCGGGGTAAAGTGGTTCGCCATGGCGTAACCCTGCGCCATATGTAGCACCTCGGTATGGGTAGCGGGTTCCCGCACAACGCCTTTTTTACCTACTTTTTCGCGTCCGGCTTCAAACTGGGGCTTCACCAGACAGACGCCGACGGCATCCGGCGTACAGATAGTATCCGCCACCGGGAAGATATGTTTGAGCGAGATAAAGGAAACATCCACGCTGAAAAACGCGATTTTGTCCCCCAGCATATCCGGGGTAACATTGCGGATGTTTGTGCGCTCCATATTGACCACGCGCTCATCGGTGCGCAGGCTCCACGCCAGCTGGCCATAGCCCACATCCACGGCGTACACTTTGACTGCGCCATTTTTGAGCATACAGTCGGTAAAGCCGCCTGTCGATGCGCCAATATCCATGCAGACCTTGCCATCCGGCCGCATGGGGAACACCTGCATGGCTTTTTCCAGCTTGAGGCCGCCGCGGCTGACGTAACCGATATCATGGCCGCGCACTTCCACTTTGGCGTCCTCAGCAATCATTTCACCGGCTTTGTCCACTTTCTGCTCATTGACAAAGACAATACCGGACATGATCAGTGCTTTGGCGCGCTCCCGGCTTTGGGCATAGCCGTTTTGGCAAAGGTATTGATCCAGACGAATTTTCATTGATGAACAACCTTTCGGTTCACTTATTTCAGTTACGGGTCAACATATCCTGGGCCAGAGTATGAGCATCCAAGCCCTGGTCCCGGCGCAGCTGCGGCACTGTGGCGTGCAGCAGATGGGTGTTATCTACCCCGCGCAGGATAAAGCGGCCCTGCCAGCCTGCTGCCTGCAGGGCAGTGCAAAGCTGCTGGCCAATACCACCCGTTGCCACGGATTCCTCTGCAAACAGGATGGTTTTATAGTTGGAAAGCTGGCGGCAGAGACCATCCGGCAAGGGATAAACCTGCACCAGCTTACAGCAGTCCGCTGCCATTCCCTGGTGGCGCAGCAGTTCCGCCGCGGCAAGAATCTCCTCGGTTTCAGCGCCATAACTGACAAGAACGGTATCGGCCTTGTCCGCACCGCACAGCATATCATAGGGTTTGCCGGTGCATCCAAGGGCCGCCAGAGCCGGCTTTTCTTCTCCGCGGGCATAACGGATGGCGCGGGGGCCGCGCATGGTTTTGACCAGTGCTTCCAGCCAGTATTCCAGTTCCGCATAGTTGCACGGAGAATACACCGGGATGCCGATTTGGCTGAAATAGCCGGTATCATAAATGCCCTGGTGGGTCTCGCCATCGCCCGGCACAAGGCCAGCACGGTCCACGGCAAACAGCACATCCAGATGCATCAGGTTCACATCATGAATCATCTGGTCATAAGCGCGCTGGAAGAAGGTGGAGTAGATAGCCACAACCGGCAGCATGCCTTGGCTGGCAAGGCCCGCCGCAAAGGTTACGGCGTGCTCTTCCGCCATGCCAACGTCAAAAAAGCGTTCCGGAATGGCGCGGTAGAAGAAGTTCAGGCCAGTGCCGTATTTCATAGCTGCCGTAATGGCGCACAGGTTAGGCACTTCCCTGCCCAGGGCCGCCAGCTTGTTGCCGAAGCGGTTGGAGAAAGAATCCTTGGGCGACATTTCCGGATTTGTCAGGTGATCCAGATCAAACGCGGAAACGCTGTGGAACTCGCCGGGGTTTTCTTCCGCCGGTTTCAGACCCTTACCCTTTTGGGTGACAATATGCAAAAACACCGGGGAATACTGTTCCTGCAGGTTGGTAAAGATCCGGGTCAGCTCGGTAACATCGTGGCCATCCACCGGGCCAACGTACTGGAACCCCATTTCCTCGAACATTGTGGAGTGGTAGATGCCGCGGCGGATGATCTTTTTCCCTTCCTGCAGCACCTCTACCAGAGCAGTGCCCACTGCGGGGATACGCCCCAGCGCGGTTTCCATATGAGCCTTAACCCGGAAATACTTTGGGTCTGTGCGTAGTTTGGTTAGATAATTTGCCATCTGACCGACATTTTTGGAGATGGACATTTTGTTATCGTTCAGCACCACAATCAGGTTGTTCAGGTTGCTGACGTTGTTCATGCCCTCATAGACCATGCCGCCGGTGAACGCGCCATCCCCGATGATGGCAACGACCTTGCCGGGTTCTTTTTTCAGCTTTTTGGCGCGTGCCACACCGATGGCGGTGGAAAGCGCCGTGCTGCCGTGCCCCGCAATAAAGGTATCACAGTCGCTTTCCTGCGGGGAGGGAAAGCCCGAAAGGCCGTCCACCTGGCGCAGATGGGCGAAGCCCTCCCGGCGGCCGGTCAGCAGCTTGTGGGTATAGCACTGGTGACCGACATCGAACAAAATTTTATCCTGCGGCAGAGTCAGCGCACGGTGCAAAGCCACCGTAAGTTCCACCACGCCCAAGTTGGACGAAAGGTGCCCGCCGGTAGAGGAAACACTTTCAATCAAAAAATTGCGGATATCCTCACACAGAAGCGGAAGTTCCTGCTGCGGCAGTTTTTTTACATCCCCGTTTTTCTGGATTTTATCCAGATAAGGATATTTCATGATCACATACCTCGTTTGCTCTGTTTTTACACCATTGGCATCAAAAGGCCAACAGCAATGCCAAAAATGGCACCTGTAAGAACCTGGATAGGGGTATGACCCACCATCTCTTTCAGTTTTTTATCTCCCAAAAAGGGCATGGCATCTGATTCACGATCCATCCATTCGCTCAGCATGCGGTTCAGAATCTTGGCCTGCTCGCCCGTTTCCCGGCGCACACCCATTGCGTCATACATTACAATAATGGCCAAAACCAGCGCCAGGGCAAACTCCGTGGAGCCTGTGCCGCAGTAGCGCCCGGTGGCAACCAACAGCGCACATACCGTTGCGGAGTGTGCACTGGGCATGCCCCCTGCGCCCCACAGGCGTTCCGGGATAAATTTGCCAAGGATAATCAGGTTCAGAATCACTTTGGTGAACTGTGCCAGCAGCGAGCTGATGACCGCCGTTACCAGCACATAATTCCAGCTCAGCGCTTCGCGCAAAAGCGTCATCATGGTAGTTTTCTCCTCACACCGGGCCAAACAGGCGGGTCCCCGGCAAAGCTGCCGGGCAGTGGGCCGCACCGCCTGCCCTGCTGTAATATGTTACTTGCTGCGGGTCAGCAGCTCCACTGCCATCTCGCGCAAAAAGTCTGCTTCCGGGCCAAGATCTGCCAGGGCAGCCAGGGCAGCATCATTATGCTGCTTTGCCAGGCTGCGGGCACCTTCCAGCCCATACAGGGTGATAAAGGTCGTTTTGTCGTTTTCGGCATCGCTGCCAACAGGCTTGCCCAGTTCTTCCGTCGTGGCGGTCACATCCAAAATATCATCCACGATCTGGAACACCAGCCCCAGCTCCGCGGCATAATGCTGCAGGGCAGTGCACAGGGCATCGTCCGCCTGAGCGGCATCGCAGCCAAGGTCCACACCGGCAATAATCAATGCGCCGGTCTTGTGGGCATGCAGTTCCAGCAGCTCGCTTTCGCTGGCGTGTACGGTTTCGTAATGCTTATCCAGTTCCTGGCCATACAACATACCGCGTGCCCCGGCTGCTTTGGCCAGGTGGGCCGCCGCCTGCACCCGGCTTTGGGGGTGGGTCGGCGCGTTGGCAACAGCTTCAAAGGCTGCTGTAACCAGGGCATCCGCCGCCAGCAGGGCGGTTGCTTCGCCATATTGCTTATGGCAGCTCAGGCGGCCGCGGCGGTAATCATCATTATCCATGCAGGGCATGTCATCGTGAATCAGGGAATAGCAGTGCAGCATTTCCAGCGCCGCGGCATAGTCGGCTGCAGCTGCGATATCGCCGCCCGCCAGCTGGCAGGCAGCCAGCACCAGCACGGCGCGCACACGCTTGCCGCCGCCCAGCAGGCTGTAACGCGCTGCCTGGCTGATTTGGGCTTTTACCGGCAGATAAACATCGCACAGTTCGTTCAGGCGCTGCTCCGCCTGCTGCACAAAGGCTTTATACTGCTGTTGATAACGTTCCTGTTCCATGGGGAAAAGCCTCCTTATCCTGCGGGTTCACTCATCCGCGCCGGGCTGTGCCAGCGATGCGTCGATCTCTTCGATCTGTAATTTTGCCTTGTCCAGCGCCGTGTTGCAGTACTGGATCAGCTGGGCAGCTTCGGCATACAGTTTAACGGATTGGTCCAGCGTTGTGGTTTCATCCTGCATTTTTGCCAAAAGCTCCTGCAGGCGCTGGAGCCCCTCTTCAAAGGTTTTAGGTGCTCTCATCGGTTTGCTCCTTTTCAGGGTTCCCCTGAGTGGGTGCCACGGCATCCACCGTACACTGTGCGGCTGCATTGCTGCCGATAACAGTGATCTTCTGCCCCGGCTTCAGATGTTCTGTTGTCAGGCAGCGGCCGCGGGCATCCGCGACCATGGTATAGCCGCGTGCAAGGACTGCATATGGATTCAGTGACGCTGCCACCGCAGCAGCGGTGTGCAGCCCCTGGGTGCAGGCAGCTGCCTTTTGGGCTGCAACGCCCTGTATCTGTGCTGTCGTTTGCCGCAAAAGCTGCGCACGGGCGTCAATTCCTGTTTTTTCGTTCTGCATGGCTGCAGCCGGGGAAATGATGTTGAATTTATTATAGCACATTTCCAGGCGGGACTGTATATTTTTTTGAATATTTTGTTGTAAAATGAATATTTCGTGCCGCACCTGTGCCTGATCCGGCACGCAGAGTTCCGCCGCTGCGGAAGGTGTAGGAGCACGCAGGTCAGCCACATAATCCAGAATTGTGGTATCAATTTCATGCCCGACCGCAGAAACGACTGGCTTTTTACAGGCATAGGCTGCGCGGGCAATGCGCTCACTGTTGAACACCCACAAATCCTCTTTGCTACCGCCGCCGCGGGTGATTAAAATTATATCCGGGCGCGGGTCTGCATCCAGGCGGCGGATGCCATCCACAATGCTCTTTTCCGCTTCCAGCCCCTGCACACTGACGGGGGCCAGCAGCAGTTTGACCATCGGCCACCGCCGCGTGATGATGTGGATCACATCCTGCAATGCCGCACCGGTTTTGGATGTGACCAGCCCGATACACTGCGGCATAGGCGGCAGCGGGCGTTTGTGGTCAGCATCAAACAGGCCTTCGGCAGAAAGCTTTTTCTTCAGCGCATCAAAGGCCATCTGGGCCGCACCGGCACCAAAGGGGCGCATATAATCGCAATACAGCTGGAATGCGCCGTCCCGCTCATACAGCGTTGCCCGGCCATACGCCAGCACCAGCATGCCGTTTTCCGGCGCAAAGCCCAACAGACGCGCTTTATCTCGGAACATCACACACTTGATGGCGGCGTTTTCATCTTTCAGGGTAAAGTAGCAGTGGCCGCTTTTGTAATGGCGCGTAAAGTTGGAAACCTCGCCGCAGACGATGAGGTTATTCAGTGGTTCGCACTGCTCCAGCACCTGTTTAGCCAGCAGGTTCAGGGTGGTTACATTGATGTATTCGGCCATGCATTGATCTCCCTTGCCGCCAGGATGGACACGCCGATGGCATTATCGCTGGCAAACTTGCCGGGCACAAAATAGGCGTACTGCATCCGTTTTGTGATATAATCCCGCACGATCTCGCTGCTCATCACGCCGCCTGCAAACACCACGGGCAGACCGGGGTTCTGCTCCAGGGCAGCGGCGGCCATGCGACGCAGGGTTTCTGCCACGCAGAGCAGGCAGTACTTACTGACATATTCCGGGCTTTTGCCCTCTGCCAGCAGCTTTTCGCACTGGTTCTGCAAGCCGGAAAGGCTGCAGGTTGTGCCGCGCACGCTGACTTTGGGTTTGATGTTCTCGGTGCAGGCTGCCGCCAGCTGGCTGACATAGATGCCTGCCGGGAACGCATAGCCCAGCCGCACGCCAAGGCGATCCACTGCCTGGCCCGCGTACAGGTCGCTGCTGGTGCCAATGCAGGTAATGCTGTCCGGCCCCTTGCAGTGCAAAAGGTCAGTGGTTCCGCCGGACACATGGAACACCAGCTCTTCTTTACCGAACAGGTCTGCCCCGCTGGCCGCAAAAAGGGCCGCGGAGATATGCCCCTGCTGGTGGGTCGTTTGAACCAGCGGAATGCCTTTGGCCGCGCAGAACGCTGTGGCCGCACTGACGCCCGCCAAAAAGCATGGCATATAGGAGCCATCCACCGGGCGGGGCCTGGCGGATACGCCGACAGCTTCGATCTGCGTCAGGTTCACCTTTTGGCCCAGTTCTGCCAGCATTTCCGGCAGAGCGGCGGTATGGTGGAACAGCGCATCGCTCTGGCGCAGGCCCAGTTGACCCTCCCGCACGGGCAGGAAGCGTTTGCAATCGCAAACAACCTCTCCGGCGTTTGTGTCAAACACGGCCAGAGAGGTTGCGTAATTGCTTGTATCGATGCCCAGCGTTCTCATTCTTCGGCGGGCTTATCCTGCGCCCGTGCCACGGTGCCAAGCAGGCCGTTGACGAACTGATAGTCCTTGTCAGAGCCATACTTTTTGACCAGTTCAACGGCTTCGTTGATGGCAACGCTGGTCTTTTTTTCTTCGCCGTACATCATTTCAGCCAGGGCCACGCGCAGGGCTACCAGGCTGACACGCGGAACGCGGGCAATGGTCCAGCCTTTGAGGTTTGCACGGATCACATCATCAATTTCTTCCGAATGGGCTTCCATATCGCGCAGAATGCGCAGGGAAAACTCATCCAGCGGATGCTCGTGGCTTTCGGGCTGGTTCAGCAGCACCGGCTGCGGATCATCCGGGTGGAAGGTTGCGGAAAAAGCCGCAAGAAAAGCATTTTCGCGTGCTTCGCGGCGGGTAAGATTCTGTTCCATTGTCACTATTCCCATCTTTCAATTATTTATGCTGGTCTGCGGCAGGCTCTTCCAGCCCGGCAACGATCACATCCACACGGGAAACCGTAATGCCGGTCATATTCTGGATGGTCTGCTTGACGTTTTCCTGCACTTTGGCGCAGACAGGCATAATTTTGCTGCCGTACTTGGCAATTACATGCACCTGCACCACAGCAACGCCATCGCTTAAATCCACCGTAACAGGCTTTTGCAGGCTGGCTTTGCTCAGCAACCCGCGCACGCTCTGCATGCTGCCGGAAGAAACATCGGCCACGCCATCAATTTCCAGTGCGGCCAGTTTGGCGATCTTGGCTACGACCTCATTGGAGATCTGCAGGCTGCCATCAATGCTGTTGCGTACATCCATAGCTCTATCCTCCCGCTGCCGGGTAAGCCGGCAGAATTGAATGGTTGTGATATTTGTTAATAGCTTACCACAATTTTGTACTGTTTGCAAGCAGTGTACCGTGGCTAACAGCCCGCCCGCAAAATAAAATCCAGCGGAGCCAGGGCGAGGGATAGAACACGAGATATTCCCTGCATAAAGATGCACCTGCCCGGCAGCAAAAAGCCAGAGCAAATGGCCGAAAAAAAGCCGTTCCGCTCTGGCTTTCTGATTTTGATGATTGGCTGTGTTTATCTTTTGCGGCCATCTTATTTAGGGCAATACCGCATAATTCTAAGTGCCGATACGGCGAGCGAGATGCGGCAGATGCTAAGCCAAAAGCGCAGATAATACTTTGTGTATTATCGAGCATTTTGGCAACGCAGATGCCGTGCCGCAGCTGCCGGAGCGGTGCTTAAGCCGCAAGGCGGGAATTGTGCGGTGTTGCCTTAGCGTATCCGTTTTGCAGCGCAGCAAAACGCCTTATCATAAACCATACTGCCGGCAGCTTTTATTTCTGTTCATCAGTTTCTTCCGGCGCGTTTTCCAGTTCCTGGTGGCGTTTTTTATACTCCGAAATTGCCGCCTGCATCAGCGTAAAGGTGAATACGACCGTAATAACGCCGGTCACACCGGCAACAGCCAGGCTATGGGTCGCAAACATCATGACCACCGCGGAAAGCACACCACCGACCAGGCTGCCCACAATGCTGGTGCTAAGGCTGGCCTTGATGTGGCGGTCCCAAATGCCATTGCGCAGGCATTCTTCCAGCGTGTAAAGGCACGCGGCCATAAACACGATCCATTCTCCTGCCATCTGGCTGATGTCCGCCTGCATCATAAGTTGGAATGTCATAACGACAAACAGGCCACACCACATCAGCCAGAAGCCACGGCTTTCAATTTTGCGCAGGGTCTGTTCCTGCATTTCGTCCAGCTGGTTCTTTTTGCTGAAAATATTTTGTTTCATTTATGGTTCCTCCCAGAATAAGTCATCCAATGTTTTGCCAAGTGCCTTGCAGATCGCGCGGCACAGGTTGATGGTGGGGTTATACTCCCCTTTTTCAATCGCGTTGATGGTCTGGCGCGAAACGCCGACGGCTTCGGCCAAAGCGGCCTGTGTCATATCTTTTTCGGCACGGGCAGCTTTCAGTTTCAGGTTTTTGGGCATATGGCTCCCCTTTTCTTGCATCCTTTTGTGGCAGCCCCTTGCTTTGCTGCTGTGATTGCAGTATAGCATGTGCCTTACATTATGTCAAGTATATATTACATTTTGTCATCTTGTAAATCGCCGCTTCTTGCCTTTCCCGGGTGGCTATGCTATCATGGTACCAGTGCTATTTTATTATGGCAACACCGCACAATTCCCGCCTGACGGCTTAAGCACCGCTCCGGCGGCT
>OGCO01001927.1_pt1 | contig 29175 bp, 27 predicted proteins | sample 1570171 | NCBI WGS metagenome assembly OGCO01 (sample SAMEA4370583, study PRJEB24528) | human gut metagenome
ATCGCAAGCGTGGGCCGGCGTGGAGCCGCAACAGCTCCAGTCGGAAATTTCCTTGAGGCCGATTTCAAGCGCGCGGCAGACGGCGCGGGTGGAACGTTCGTATTCGGCGGACGTCCCCTGACCAGAACAGCCGGGGTAATAGGCGAGTTTCATTTACTTGTCCCCCTCGGCGCTGCGCTGCTCGTCGAAACGCTTGAAGATACGGGCCACAGCGTCCTTGCCGACGATGGTGTGGGGTTTGAAGGGCAGCTTTTGCTTGGGCAGGATGCGCGGCGCGAGATCCACATCGGTGAAAACCCGGCCGGTGCGGGCCATGAACATGGCCATGACGCCCAGTTCGTACGTGCGCCCGAAGTGGCGGACGGTGGTCAGGAAGGACTGCCAGAACGACGCCATGGCGTAGTTCGTCTTGCCTTCCTTCCAGGCCATGTGCCGCAGCACGTCCATGACCTTGGCGACGTCGATGTTGTTGGGGCAGCGGGACGTACAGGTCGAGCACGACACGCAGAGCCACAGCGAACGGCTTGAAAGCGCCATTTCCTTGTTACCGAGCTGGACGGCCCGCATGACTTGGCTGACCTGCAGGTCGTATTCAGGACCGCAGGGGCACCCCGCCGTGCAGTTTCCACACTGGTAGCAGTTGGTCACCTTCTGACCGCTTTCTGCTTCCACCTCGCGAAGAAACGCTTCGTCGCGCGTGGTTTCAAGATTGATTGTTTCCATGATTCTCCCGGCAGTAGAGTGGTTCAAAGACCAATAGACCTTCTTCACGAGAAAAAATCTAACATATCCACGCTAACGGGGCAACAGGGCTGGAGAAAAGAAAAAGGAGAACCCCTAGGTCTTCTCCTTGCCCGCCCCGATGCAATGCAAGGAAAAAAGCTTCCCCCCGGAGCAATGCAAAGGTGAACTTTCACATGCTATCAGACGAACCGCTAAGATGGAACCCCTTCTTGCGAAAAGGGACTGTTTGGTTGCTCAGAGAGTTAGAATCATACCGATTTCCAAAAAAGCAAGCCGGCCCCCTGTTACGGAGGGCCGGCAAGGGCAGGGTAAAGGGAAAACGGGAATGTTACTTGTAGTCGGGGATGGGCTGCTTGACGAGCTTGAGGAACTTGTCGGTGGCGTAGGAGCCGTCCTTGACCACCTTCAGCTCGTCAGGCGTGATCCGGCCCACGCCGGCGAAAAATTCGGCGATGTCGGCCATCCACTTGGCGGCCTTGCTCTGCCCCTTGGAGCCGTCGAACAGGGCGAGCTGTTCTTCAAGGTTGAAAACGGGGTGCGTCTTGATGTCGAGCGCGGCCATTTCCGGCGTAAAGCTCTTGCCCACGAATTCCTGGAAGAAGCGGCAGTATTCCGGGGCGAGGGATTCCGGGGTTTCCTTCTGGAGCATGTTGGCGGAGCGCAGGAACACGCGCAGGAACTTGGCGACCAGTTCGGGGTTGGCGTCGCAGAACTTCTTGTCGCCCATGAGCACGGTGGGCAGGCCCACGCCGCAGGTATTGGGGGTTCCGGCGACCTTCCAGCCCTTGTCGATACCGAAGAACATGTGCGGTGCCCACAGGCAGACGCCGTCGCCGATGCCGCTGTCGAACGCCGCGAGGCCCTGCGCCTGATCGATGTTCTTGATGGTGACGTCGCTTTCCTTGAGGCCGAGCACGCGGAGCCAGTGGCTCAGGGTGAAGTGGGGGGAGGACATGGTGGTGATGAGGAACGTCTTGCCGCGCACGTCGTCCGGATGTCCGTACACTTCCGGGTAGTCTTTGTTGTAGCCCTTGGTCTTGAGGATAGGGCTGTCGGGGCGGAGCAGGAGGGCGTTGGTGTAGGATTCGTCGTTGGTGACGGCGATGGTGTACGTCCCGTAGCGGAGCGCGCCCATCATGCCGGGCACGGCGCCGGTTCCGGCGAGTACCCACTCCCCTGCGGGAAGGGCGTTGAGCTGGGCCATGCCGGACGAGAAGAGGAGCATTTCGATGTCCAGCCCTTCCTCTTTGTCCCACCCTTTTTCTTTGGCATACCAGACGAGGAAGGCTTCGTGCTCGTCAAGCCATGCGGTGCGGAGTTTGACCGGGGCCGCCGCGAATGCCGCACAGGAAAATGTGATGAAAAGGACAACCGCAAGGGAACCCGTAAGCATTTTGAACCACCGTTTCATAAGAAACTCCTTCAGGTATGAGGTTCCAGTCCGTACAGCCAAAGCATGTTTCCGGTGAAAACATAAAAAAGGGAGACCCCTCTTTCCGCAAAAAGATAAAGGGTATTGTTCGCAGCTTAAGGTAAAGCCGCTGTTCTTGGAGGGTAAAAAGGAAAAAGCCCGTCCGGATAAAAGAGATAATGCGTTTATAGATAGGGATAGACGAATTGGATAACCGTGTCTCATGAGAAAATGCCAATGTATATCGAGAAACGGCCAAAGAGAGCCCGGGAAGATGCCTGCATTGAGGGGGAGTTGGGAAAAGGCGGTGGGGACGGGGGAGAAGAAGGGCGAAAGAAAAGGGAAGGGCGCTTCTTGGAGGCGGCTCCTTCCCTCTGCTTGGGGTAAGGGCTTTATTCGGGGATTTGGAACGGTTCCCCGCGCATGAGTTTGACGAACCATTCCGGTGGGCGCACGGGGCGCCCGTCGCGTCCGGTGCAGGCGTGTTCAGTCATGCCCTCGGCAAGCAGGGTCTTGCGCTCGGCGTCCATGACATTGTACACAAAGACGAGAGAGGCGCGCCTGACTTCGGCTATCCCCGCGCGGATATGGATCAGATCGTCATACCGGGCGGGCCGCCTGTAGCGGCACTGGGCTTCGCGTACGGGCAGCATGATGCCGAGGCGTTCGACCTCCGCGTAACTCATGCCCATCTGGCGGATGTACTCGCTGCGGGGACGTTCGAAGAGGTGCAGGTATTCCGCGTAATAGAGATACCCCATCGTATCGGTTTCTCCATAGGAGACGCGGTGGGCGAGCCAAACATCGGGAGTGGGAAAATCGTGCATGAACAGCATCCTTTGCTGAAGGTTCCACAAAAACGCGGTGCGGGAACGGCGGCTCTGGCCGCGGCCGTCCTTGCCCTCGGCCTGCTGGCGGGGTGCGCGGCTCCCCTTCCCGCTCCCTCAGCTCCGGTCCGGGACGTCGCGGGCGATCTTGTCCCCGAGAACGACGAGCAGGCCGCCGTGCTGGCGGGGAAGCTCGATCGCGCCGGGCAGCGCCTGCATTCGTGGAAGGAGCTGGCCCCGGCCCTGCGGGCCAGCCGGGCGCATATCGCTGGGCGCGAGCCCGGTCAGGTCGCGGTGGCGCACGGCGATGTGGCGGTGACGTGGGGCGATGTGGCCAAGACGCTGGATTGCCTTGAGGCCCTGCTGCCCCGTCTCGACGCCGAACCCGGCCTGCTGGCGGAGCGGTTCCGCTGGGTGAAGCTCAAGGATGGCGCTGCCTTTTCGGGATACTATGAGCCCGTCGTCAAGGCAAGCCGTACCCGCAAGCCCGGCTACACGGCCCCGTTGTACCGTGTGCCGCCGGATCTGCGCGAGCTGAATCTGGGGAGCTTCAAGAGCGAGCTCATCGGCCAGCGCGTCGTGTACCGCATGGAAAAGGGGAAGCCCGTTCCTTATTATACGAGGGCCGAAATCGACGGGCTGGACGGCAGGCCCGGCGTCCTGCGCGGCAAGGGGCTGGACGCCGTGATGAACTACCCGTTCCGCGAGGCAATTATTGCTTACATGAAGGGCGAAGCTGCCACCACATTCCGCGACCGCATCATGGGCATTCTGGAGAACTATCCCAAGTGCACTGTCGATGTGCTGATGAACTTCGTTTCCACCCACGACATCGAACGGGCGATCAACCGGTTCGGCGGGCAGCCCTGCGACGACAAGAGCAAGGACTGGATGGCATCGAATGAACTGTCGCCGGAGGAATACGAACGCGGCAAGACGCTCCTGAAAGGGGCTATGGTATTGCAGTTCTTCCTCCCCGGTGTACCCAGCATCTACTACGGCGACGAAGCCGGCTTGCAGGGCTGGAAGGATCCGTTCAACCGCCGCTGCTATCCGTGGGGACAGGAGGACACCGAGCTCATCGACTACACCCGCCAGCTGGCAAAGATCCGGCGGGAACACCCTGCATTTGCAGAGGGTGCTATGGAATTTCTGGTGCTGGAGGACAATGTTGTGGGATTTGCCCGCTATATTCCGGAAAATGGCTCCAGTGCTGTGATCCTGCTGAACCGCAGCGGGGATACCGCAATGGTTTCGCTCCGCGACAAGGCATTCGGCCGCTATGCATTCAGCACGGTCATCAGCGGCATCTGCGACGGTGATGCCGTGATCCTGCCGAAGAACAGCTATGCCGTAATCAGTGCCGTCCGCACCAATGTGCCGAATGCACGATAACAAACACAGTGTTTCCCTAGACAATCACCGCGAGGGCAGCCGAAAGGCTGCCTTTTGCTTTTATCTTTTCACGTGCTCTGATTCGACAAATTTTCTATAGTTTGATTTGAAAATTGATTGTTTGGCAATGCAAAACTTTTCTTTTTTCGAAAGTGGTGAAAAAGGCTTTACAAGTGCCCGAAAATGTGATATACTAATGAAGTCGCCAATCGAGGTGTGGCTCAGTTTGGTAGAGCACTACGTTCGGGACGTAGGGGCCGCAAGTTCGAATCTTGTCACCTCGACCAATTGCAGAAGGCTGAATTACGAAAAAAGCTCGTAATTCAGCCTTTTTTCGTTACCTGGGGTGTTTTGCGAAAAACAGGTTTTTTCCCAAAATGGCAAGTAAATACGGGCAAATGGCAAGTAAAATGGCAAGTGGAAAACGGTCAGTTTGTGCCAGTTGTTGGAATTTTTGGAGTTGCCTAGCGTTGTCCAATCAAGAAAGAAGGCAAATGGATTTGAACAAAAATATGAAAAGCATACAGCCTATAGACCCCGTCATTAGACTTCCAGCCTATCCGAATCAAAGGCAATACCGTGCAAAGTCACCAGACGCTCTTTGTGCGGTATTGCCTTAAAATAAAATAGGCAAAGGATTTGTCACTGCCAATCGCAGCAAGTCCTTTGCTTTTTATTATTTCCGTTCCGACCGCCTGTGATTTCTGTACTCCTTAGGCGTCATTCCATAGAGTGCCTTAAATTTGCGGCAAAAATATCCCACATTTTCAAAGCCTGCTGCCTGAGCTATAACGAAAACGCTGTTTTCAGTTTCCGTAAGAAACTTGGCAGCACGCTTCAAACGATATTCCAGAGCATAATTAATGGGCGATGTATGCAGATAGCTTTTAAAAATATTCAGCACACTGCTTTTGCTTATAGAAACAGATCTTGCAATGTCTTCCAAGGTTATCCGACGATAATAGTTTTTGTGGATATGCTGCATCATTATCTGCAGCTGTGCTTGTGCCTGTGCGGAGGTTTTGTTTATGTTTTGAGTGTCGTTCCAACTTATGCTTTCGTAAATCTGCCCCCATAGCTTCATAATAAGTTCGGTTGTTTTCAGTTCGGATATGCTTTTCGATTCCTGTATGGCAAACACATTTCGTATTGTATCAAGCATCTCACATTGCTTTTCATCTGTCGGCGATATTATCAGGCATTCAACCGAGGACATAAGCACAGGCTTTATATATTTGCGGTATATCAAACTGTTTTCTGCGGCTATCAGAAGCGGAGAAAAGACCATATTGGGAATAATTGTACTTTCGCTGCTCTCAAACCGATGTATCACCTGTGTGTTGATGAAAATTGCTTCCCCTGTGTTAAGCACATATCTGCTGCTGCCCACAAAAAAATCTGCCGTCCCATTTTCTACAAGCACAAACTCAACCTCGGGGTGCCAGTGCCAGTCAATACAGTGCAGGTCAAAGAGCCATATATCCTCATAATAATATCGAAAGGGATATTCCTCACTGCCGTGACTTATGGTTTCACGAAGAGTTTCGTCAGTGATGATCTTTGCGTAGCCGTCGTTTAGGTTTTTCAAATTTATCCTCCATTTTTGCGATATAGTGTAATAAAAATGCGATATTGTACATTGAAATATGCCGTTTGTTATGATATGATACAATTATATCAAAAAGCGAAAGGAACGTCAAGATGAATTACAGAAAAACTCTTATTGCCTGTTATCTTGGATTTATTACACAAGCTATTACAGCAAATTTTGCACCGCTGCTATTTCTCACATTCCACAATGTTTACAATATCCCTCTCGGAAAAATTGCGCTCATATCATCCGTTTTCTTTATCACCCAGCTTATTGTGGATATTCTCTGTGCAAAGTTTGCGGACAGAATAGGCTACCGCAGATGCGTTGTGGGTTCTCAGCTGTTTTCGGCAGCAGGACTTCTGGGACTTGCGTTTCTTCCTCAGATAATGCCCGACCCGTTTATGGGAATAATCATCAGCACAATTGTATATGCGGTGGGCAGCGGTCTTACGGAGGTGCTTGTCAGCCCTATCGTTGAATCCTGTCCCTTTGAGCATAAAGAGGCGGCAATGAGTTTGCTCCACTCCTTTTACTGTTGGGGCTCGGTAGGAGTTATCCTGCTTTCCACAGTATTTTTCTCGGTGTTCGGTATAGGCAATTGGAAATGGCTTGCTTGTATCTGGGCAATAATTCCGCTGTATAATATGTTTAATTTCATCACCTGTCCCATTGAACACCCTGCCGAGGACGGGCAAGGTATGAGTATCGGAAATCTTTTAAAAACCCCCGTGTTCATTATTTCCATACTGCTGATGATATGTGCGGGAGCGTCGGAGCTTTCAATGGCACAGTGGGCATCTGCATTTGCGGAATCTGCTTTGGATCTTTCAAAGGCTATGGGAGATATTGCCGGGCCTTGCCTGTTTGCGGTGACTATGGGAATAAGTCGCTCACTGTATGGAAAATACGGCGACAGGCTTGACCTAATAAAATTTATGATAGGCTCAGGCATGCTTTGCCTGATATGCTATCTTGTTGCTTCCCTGTCGGATATTCCCATGCTTGGGCTTGCAGGTTGTATAATATGCGGCTTTTCCGTTGGAATTATGTGGCCTGGAACCATAAGCATCTGTTCGGGGAAAATGCCCTCAGGCGGCACAGCAATGTTTGCCCTTCTTGCCATGGCAGGCGACCTTGGCGGTGCAATAGGTCCGGGTATCGTAGGAAACATTTCACAAAGTGCAGGAGATGATATTCGCAAGGGCGTGCTTGCAGGCTGTATTTTTCCACTTGTGCTTGTTATTCTGACTTTTGTGATTTCCAAAAATGTCAATAAAAACAGGCAGGAATGAAAGAGTATGACTATAAGGCAATACCGTACAAAGAGAGTCTGACGACTTTGTGCGGTATTGCCCTGAATCAGTACAATGTGATTCATATCGATATCCAGCAGTTTGTCAGCAAATATCCTGTGATAAAAGACATGGTGGCACGCTTAACAAAGGAATTGTTGTTTGATGTGAAAATGGAAATGCCGGATGTTACATTGTTTGATGAAACAGACTTGGTAAGGACATTAAAAGATATTTTTTCGCAGAAACGGGAAAAGTTTATCTTTATCATTGACGAATGGGATTCCATTTTCCGGGTACATCGGGATAATGCAACTGCTCCAAAGGAATATCTGGATTTTCTGCGGGATCTTCTGAAAGGGCAGCCCTATGTGGCACTTGCCTATATGACAGGCATTCTCCCAATCAAGAAATACGGTCAACATTCTGCACTGAATATGTTTGATGAATACTCTATGACCAATCAATATGCACTCGCAGAATTCACTGGTTTTACAGAGAGGGAAGTTCGTCAGCTTTGTGAACGTTATCATATGTCTTTTGAACAAACGAAAGATTGGTACGATGGCTATAATGTCAATGGTGTATCCATTTATAATCCAAGATCTGTAACATCAGCGATGATGAACGGCATCTTTGACAGTTACTGGACACAGACTGAAACCTATGAGGCTTTGAAAATGTATATCGTCCGCAATGAGAACGGCTTGCGGGATAAGATCATTCGAATGATTGCCGGAGAACATATTTCCATCAATACGAAAACATTTCAGAACGATATGTGTACTTTTGAAACCGCAGATGATATTTTGACCTTACTGGTGCATCTGGGCTATCTGACATACGACTTCGATACAAAAACCGCCTGGATTCCCAACAAGGAAGTGCGGCAAGCAACTTTTCTATCGGAAAAAGGTCTTGACAAGGTACTGCAATTGTGGTAAAATGAGAACGAAAAGAAATAATGTAGTGGCAATACAGTCACGCAATAAGAAAGCCCCCAGAGTTGCGACTTCTGGGGGCTTTCGCCTTATCCCATACAAGAATCAGGCAAAATGTTGTGCTGTTGTCGGGCTACTTCCTGCTCAGCCACTTGTAGAAGAGATATAAAATCTCATCTGCTACAACAGAAATTAAGAGAGATATTATGTAATATAGCATTAAGCATACCACCTCTTTATTTACAGTCAAAAGTTTTTATAGTACACTTAAAAAACTCTTGATTTTTTCTATCATTTTATGGTATACTATAAAAAGAGGTGATTGTATGGTAGAACGTAAGATCTATATGGATAAAATCAAAAAACTGCAGGACCAACAGATCATTAAAGTTGTGACAGGTGTCCGAAGATGCGGAAAATCAACGTTGCTAAGACAGTTTCAGTCGTATCTTCTGAACACTGGAGTCGAACAAGAACAGATCATTGCAATCAATTTTGAAGATGTTGAAAATGAGGGTTTGCTGGATTATCATGCGTTGCATTCTTATGTGACAGAGCGACTGGTTCCCAGTAAGATGACTTATATATTTCTGGATGAAGTTCAAGCGGTTCCGAACTTTCAGAAAGCGGTAGATTCGCTGTTTCTTCGTGAAAATACGGATATTTATATTACCGGGTCTAACGCATACTTACTTTCTGGTGAGCTTGCAACACTTCTCTCTGGAAGATATATTGAGATTCCTATGCTGCCTTTATCTTTTGCGGAATATCTGGAATTATCCGGTCTTGAAAAGCATTCTGCATGGCAGAAGTATTTTCAGAACGGCGGGTTTCCATATGCCGTACAAATTGATGATGATGCCATTCGGCATGATTATCTGGACGGCATTTATCACACAGTTTTGATCAAGGATGTGGCTTCCCGTAAACGAATCAATGACATCAGTTTATTGGAAAGTGTGATCAAGTTTATGTTCGACAATATCGGCAATATTGTATCCTCCAAGAAGATCGCAGACAGTCTGACTTCATTTGGACGAAAAACCACATCTTTAACGGCTGAAAACTATGTAACCGCTTTAACAGAAGCATTTATTCTTTACAAAGCTGAACGCTATGATATACAGGGAAAACAGCATTTAAAATCTCTGGAAAAATATTATGCCGTCGATATGGGACTTCGTCAACTGCTGCTTGGAAATCGCAGACGTGACATCGGACATATCCTTGAGAACATTGTATATCTGGAACTGATTCGCAGAGGATACCATGTCAGCATTGGTAAAGTGGGTGAACTGGAAGTAGACTTTGTTGCAGAACGCAGCGGAGAGACAGCATACTATCAGGTTTCTGCTACTGTTATGAGCGAAGATACATTCGACAGAGAAATTACGCCGTTAAAGCGGATTCGTGATAACTATCCGAAGTATATCATCACAATGGATGAAATGCCGATGGATGAAGATGGGATCAAGATCATAAATGTGATCGATTTCCTTTTGAAAAGTTAGACTGTCAAGTCAAGTAACGGCACAATCAAAAAAGCTTTTAAGCACTTCGAAGGATGCAAGGGATTCTGCAGTTACTTGCACAGGATAGCATGAGCGGTTTTATATGCCATTTTGTGCTGCACTGAAAAAAACCGGACTGAAAACCGCAGTCTCTGGCTTACATCGGACTTCCCTGTGTTCTGATGCCGATCATCATCATTGCGTCTGTCTAGGAAAGCGGCTATGCCGTTCGGTATATGCTGGACTTCTCCTGGGAGGCAGCACTGGGCACATTCTGGAAATGAGAAATGAAGTGCGGTTCTGTGGATGGCTTGTGTGATGTTCCCCCTTGATGCTGTTTGTTGGTTTGGGGTGTATGGCTTGATGGAATAAACCTGAATCAAAAAGTTCCCGCCACGTTTCGTCTTGCTTTTGCAGGAGTGAGGAATGTGGCGGGATTTTTGTTTGAGGATGGTTTCAGTTGATTTTCACGCTGTTTCATGATATAATAAATGCAAGTGAGAAATCGTTATAAGACTATGAAAGGAGTTACACCATGCGTTCCGAAAGAAAAATGCTCCCCATCGGCGTTGAAAACTTTGAAAAGCTTCGCAGAAATGATATGTACTATGTCGATAAAACAGAGATCATTGCAGACCTGCTCCGGAATCATGGGGATGCAAATCTGTTTACCCGTCCCCGGCGATTCGGCAAAACGCTGACCATGGACACGCTGAAAACATTCTTTGAGATCGGGCAGGACGCATCGCTGTTTGAGGGGCTTGCCATCAGCAGACACTCCGATATCTGCGAGAAGTATCAAAACAAATACCCCGTTGTATTTCTCAGCTTAAAGGGTGCGGCTGGAATGAACTATCCGGATGCCTTAAAAAGTATCAGTAAGTATGGTGTGGCTTGTTATAAGAAAAGATGCAAGATCGTAAAGGCGTGAAGAAAAGATATTTGATAAGAATTTGAGGTGAAAAGGATGGAAAGAAAACCGCTGCCAATTGGCATAGAGGATTTTAAAGAAGTAATCGATTCAGGGTATTATTTTGTAGATAAGACCCTCATGATAAAAGATTTGATTGTAAACAAGGTAAAGGTCGGACTTTTTACCAGACCAAGAAGATTCGGCAAAACTTTGAATATGAGCATGATTCAGCGCTTCTTTGAGAAGACAGATGAAAGCAATGCGTATCTGTTTGATAGATTAAAGATTTCAGAATATCCCGAATGTATGCAGTATCAGGGGCAATACCCTGTTATCAGCCTTTCTCTAAAGAGTATGAAACAGGGAAGCTATAAAGATGCCTTTCATATGTTCAAAGTTTTGATTGCAAGAGAATATGACAGACACAAGGACATTCTTAAAAACGGCAAAATATCCGATTCAGAAAGAGATCTTTTTCACAGTATCCTAACTCAAAAAGCAGAGGATGCGTTTTATCTTGATTCCATAAAATTCTTATCGGACATAATGGTGAAATATTACAATAAGAACGTCATCATTTTGATCGATGAATACGATGTTCCGCTTGAAAACGCATTCCACCAGGGATTTTATACGGATATGGTGAACCTGATTCGTTCTGTATTTGAATCAGCACTGAAAACCAACCCCTCCCTTGACCGTGCGTTTTTGACAGGCTGCCTGAGAGTTTCAAAGGAGAGTATTTTTACTGGACTGAATAATCTTCAGATTTTTTCAATCATGAGCACAAAATTTGATGACAGTTTCGGATTTACCCAAGAAGAAATCAACGTCATGCTTGAATGCTATGATTTAACAGACAAATCCTCAGATATTGCACATTGGTATGATGGCTACAAATTCAACGATGTTGATATTTATAACCCGTGGAGCGTTTTGAATTACCTGTCAGAGGCAGTTGAAAAAAGTTCTGCTCTATGCAAACCCTACTGGTCAAACACCAGTTCAAACGAAATCGTAAAGCGTCTGATCGAAGAATCCAACGACAGGACGAAAAATGCAATAGAAGAACTGATAAACGGCACGCCTGTCAGAGCACAGATTTATGAGGATATCACTTATGGAACGATAGATGTGAACAGCGAATACATCTGGAGTTTTCTGCTTTTTACAGGATACCTAAAAGTGACCGCTTACGAAACCATCGGCGACGAGACCTATTATGAAATGGTGATCCCAAACACTGAGGTAAAGAGCATTTACAAAAACACCATTCGTGCCTGGTTTGAGAAGAAGATCAATGCAGACAGCAGAACGGATATCATCGAATCCATTATTTACGGCGAACCAGAAAAACTGGAAAAGCAGCTGCGGCACTGGCTGCTTACTACGATCAGTTATCATGATGAGCAGGAAAGCGATTATCACGGCTTTGTGACAGGGCTTGTTTCGGGATTTGCAGATTATGAAGTGCTGTCTAATATCGAATCTGGTGAAGGCCGATTTGACCTGGTTGTGAAACAGCGTTCTGACGCTGAATATGCTGCAATATTGGAATTCAAGATTGCAAAGACATACAAAGAGATGTCTGCCAAATGTGATGAAGCTTTACGGCAGATCGAGGAGAAGAACTACATCGCAGGGCTGCAGGATGAGCTTTACCGAAATGTTTCGAAGTATGGTATCTGTTTCTGTAAGAAGCGATGCCAGGTGAAATTCGGCGGCGTAGATCGATTTGAATATTAAGGAAGTAGTGCATTATTATGCTGGTCAAATAATGCCTGAACCATGGGCATCATGGTATAAAGGATATTAAAGCGGTGTTTATGGAGGAAGCTGTATGATTATATCATGTAATAATATTCGTGAAATTGAAAATATCAATTTGCATGATGCGTATATTGAAAATGTAATCTATAATCATTCCAATAAGGTAATTAATGTTGAGTTAGAAAGTGAATGGGAAAAAACTGATTATGATTTGAGCTTTCATGAAGTGCTGTATTATGAAATGACTTGTTGCGATTTTTGGGGCTGCGGATATAATGTGATTTGCTGGTCAAAATTTGATACAACTGAAATTTTCGATAAGTTATTGAGAATCGACAGAATAGAAAAAGCAGAATCTAATTCTGAAAGTAATACGATAATGGATTTATCAGAATATATTGGAATAGATATATTGCTCAACTCCGGAGACCATCTAAAAATAATATGCAAATCAGTTCATAATTAGCTAAAAATAGTTTTTATTCAGTAATATGGAAAGCTTAACGAGACTAAGACCAACACCTATGACGGTCTGAATCAGCTGATTGGCTTTACCGATGGCGAAAAGTCCGGATATACCTACTATACGCAGAATGCACATGGTGATGTGGTTAACCTGACAGATTCAACAGGTGCAATTACCAAGTCCTACACCTATGATGCGTTTGGTGTGGAGAAGAATATCGATGACACTGATACGAATGCGTTCCGGTATTGCGGTGAATATTACGACTCTGAAACGGGTACGATTTATTTAAGAGCTAGGTATTATGATCCGAGTATGGGTAGGTTTATCTCAAGAGATTCTTATGCAGGTAAGAATTCTGATCCACTGAGTTTGAATCTGTATACGTATTGTCATAATAATCCGATTTATTTTTACGATCAAACAGGGCATTCTATTTGGAGCAAAATCGGAAACGCTGCAAAATCAGGTTTTAATTGGTGCAAGAAAAAAGCCGGACAAGCTTTTGATTGGGGAGTATCTGAAATCAAGGAGCAGACACGAAAAGGTAATTTGGATTTGGTTTTAGATAAAACGCTTAGTGCATCTAAAGATACTAATGATATATATCATATTCGACAGAAATGCTATCAAGAGCCTTTTGAATATAATGATTTTTATGATAAGGTATTTGCAAAAGCCACTAGCCTGACTGGCACATCGATGGATAGGAAAAAATACAACTTTTATGTTGGAGATTCTGAATATATTTTATGGGCATGGAAGGGCGATTATATTAATCTTGGAGCAGGAGCCGAGTTGGGAATATACAAAAGAAAAACCGTATTTGGTTATGAGACTGATCACTGGGAATCACAGTCAGAACGTGCTATGCCTATGACATTAAGATTAGATTATGCAAATGGCGGCGGTAATATTTTCTCATATAGCCCAACTGATAATCAGTGGTGGATTAATGGATTTAATGCTAATAAGCAAAATCGTCAAGCAACTGATGTGGTTGCAACTGTGACCATAGATTTTTCAAATCAACAAGATTTATGGGAAGGCTTTGAGAAGAAGTATAATAATGGAGAATATTCTGAATGGACTTTTTCTGAAAATTATACTGCAACACTCAGATGGTAGCAGTAATGAAAGGACACAGATTTATGAAAATAGTGAGTGTGATTATATCGGCAATTGCATTTCTCTTTTCTCTTTCAGGTTGTTCGGGATATCCGCACAGCAGTTGGCTGGAAGATGATAGCCTTGACAAGCTCGCTGAAAAAAGATGTGAAGATATTGTTGCTGCACTTGAGAATAAGGATAGTAGTGCGATTAAAGCAATGTTTTCTCAAAAAGCAATAGAAGAAGCAGAAGATTTAGATGATGAAATAGAATATATTATAGAACATTATGAAGGAAGCTTGAAATCATTTAAAGGAACGACTTCCACCGAAGAAAATATTAACGGAAAGAGCAAAAAAACTACTGTGAAAGCCGACTACACCGTCATCACTGACAAACAAACATATGTCCTATTTTTTGTAGAAGTATCGAATACAGATGATGAGACGGAAAATGGAATATATAGACTCTGGCTATCTAAAGAGTCTGAGAAGGATGCTTATTATGGGCATTTTGATGCGGGTATCTATATTCCTGAGGAGTAATTCCTTTCATTTCAAACAAATCAGACAAGGATAGGATCGGCAGCGATTTCCTCAATTGTACGAAAAAACTCTTCCCTCATTTTAGAAATGAATTCTCTTGGATCTTTTTCAACAACAAAGAGAATAAGGATCAGTGTAACCGCATCGCAGCAAGATTCATCAGATTCCAATTTTACGTAGCCTCTGCGTGACGTATCCAGCAGATTCGCCACTTTCTCTTGTGAAAACTTGTTTTGTTCTCTGATTTGCAGCAGATAAGCTCGAATGTAGTTCTTTACGAATAATTCAATTTCGTTTTGATTCATGATAATTCGACCTCTTTCGATTTTTTCTGCTATTATATCATGCCGTTATTCTGTAGACAATGAACCGCAGCTCACAAACCGAACTGCGGTTCACTTTTTCTTTGTAGAAATCTTTTTTTCAGTAACCGCCAACCAGATCAACCTCGGCTCATTTTTTTTGCCCGCTGGTCTGGTTGGCGGTTACATTAAAACTGGCTCACTTTTTTATTAGTGAGGTGGCTCAAGTTTTTATTCGCAATCGCACTTTGGATTTTACAAATGCAGAAGATGTATTTCTTCGTTCTATAAAAAATCTGCAATAGAATCCAACACTTATCAATTTTTTTGCGAACCCACTTGACAGGATTAAGCATATGTCGTATAATGAATATAGGATAAATCCTATACAAGGAGAATAATGATGCAGGATTTTGATATCATATTTTATGATAAGCCAGATGGAACGGAACCTGTGAAAGAATTTTTGGACAGCTTGGACGTAAAAATGAGGGCAAAAATGATCCGCACAATTGTAATACTGCAAAAAAATGGCTATGAGTTGCGTGAACCGTATTCAAAAATGCTAAATGAAGGTATTTTAGAATTGCGTGCAAAAGTTGGTTCCGATATTTCACGAGTTTTGTACTTTTTTATTGTCGGCAAAAAAGTAGTGCTGACAAATGGCTTTATCAAAAAAACACAAAAAAACGCCAAAAGAAGAATTGGAACGTGCGAAACAATATAGGGCAGAGTATCTGAGCAGAAAGGAGCGTGATCTGACATGACAAACTTCAACGATTATCTCACCCAACAGATGAAAGATCCAGCATTCAAGGAAGCATATGAACAATTGGAACCGGAATTTGCAATCATTCAAGCGATTATTGACGCACGAAAGTCTGCCGGAATCACACAAAAAGAATTATCGCAAAAATCCGGTATCGCACAAGGAGATATCAGCAAACTGGAAAATGGAAATGCCAATCCTTCAATCAAAACGCTGCAACGGCTTGCAGCTGCACTTGGAAAGACTTTGAAAATTGAATTTGTATGAGAGAAAGGGCGGACAATTGATGGTTGTCCGCTCTTTTTTCCGATATAGTGAAACTCAGCCATTCGCCTGCTGCGGCCATACCCATTGTCATGCAACTCTGGCTCATATTTTTATTCGCAATCGCAATATAGGGTGCATTTGAGTATAGTATAATAAGGATTTGCACCCTATAGAGGGAGCTTTCATATGCGTGATTTTTCTTGGCAGACGTTCCTATATGTCTCCTCTTCCAATAGAGCTTGACTTCATAACAAAAAAAGAAAAGTCTGCCCCCAACAGGCAGACCTCTCCTTCTATCCCAAAGCCTCGCAAATCCTCAGTGATTCTGAATAATCTCGTTGAAATAGCCGTCGATCACGTTGTCCGCCTTGTTACGCTCGCTGTCGAAGGTCTCCTGGTACACGTTCTTATACACATCCGGTGTACTCCAGCCGCCCATCTCCATGGCATATTTCTCTGGAATGTTCAGCATTGCTGTTGTGCTGGCAAAGATATGCCGCAGATCATGAAAACGGATCTCTTCCAGACCGTGTGCCTCCAGCAATTTCTTGAACCGCTTGCGGATAGTGTTCGGTGTGAACGGAACAATATGATCGGTTCCCGACTGATGGGGTACTTGCTGTATCAGTGCATAAATGTATGCCGGCAGATTGACATAGCGCATACTCTTGACAGTTTTGCAGTGGTCGATCTCCGCCCAGCCGCTGTCCACCTTGACGATCTCCCGGCGTACATAGAGCCGCATCTGCACCGGGTCAATGTCACAGAACTGCAGACCAGCCACTTCTCCAATGCGTAGTGATAGCCACATGGCAAGCAATACCGGCAGTTCGCTGCTTGTCCCCTTGACGATGGCATAGATCACATCTGCGGACGGGAGTCTTCGTTCCCGCACCTCCTTTTTCGGCAGGCGAATGCTGCCCATTTTGATGGTGATATCATTGGCATTCAGCACCGCACGCAGGAAGCCGACTGCGTTCTTGATGGACTTATAGCCGAGACGCTGGGCGTCCACATTGATGGCGATTTGAATGTCACGGGCAGTCAGATCTTCGATTTTGATGTCCATGATGTACTGCAGCTTGTTGCGGAGCATTTCCCGATAACAGCACAGGGTGGTGGGTTCCAGCACTCTGCTTCTGCTGTCAATAAACTGCAGCATGGCTTCTCTCACAGTGTAAGGATTTCGTTCCTCTTCCTCAATGCCCTTGAGCCACTTTGTCGCCTTGAAATACACTTCGTCCTCTGTGCTGCCGGTAAACATTCTGCGGTTTCGCTTGCCGTCCGGACGAACACCCTTGGACACCTGGGTGAAATATGTGCCGTTTTCTGCCTGCTGAATGACCAGTTTTGTCTTTTTCATTTTCATAAGCTCCTTTTCAAAATGTGCAGGCTGGTCAAGAGCTTGTTCAGTGTCTTTTTACGTGCGGATTTTCGAGCATGATTTTGTTGATGACAAGGGAAGAATCCGCAGGCATACTTTGTGTCTGGCAAGGATTTTTGACACAGTCAGCGGCAAAATCTGCCGAAAAGACGTGGGAAACAAGATGCTGAACAAGCTCTAATATGTCGCCTGCTCTGTGTATTACGCCGCCAATAGATCGTCCAGTGTCAGATCGTTGATGCAGAGGAACGTGTCCACCATTTTCAGCGTAAGCCCTCTCGCATCATGATCGTAGTTCTGGAGCGTTCTTGTGGAACAGTTCAGATACATCGCCAGCTCATCGTCTGTCCAGTCGTGGAGCAGCTGCCAGTAGCGAATCTTGCACCAGATGGTTTTCTGGAGCGGAATGTGTTTTTGCTTGTTTTTCATAGCCATTGTAATTTCCTCCTCGTTGGAATTTGGGATATTGCTTTACGTCTGCAAATTCAGAATATGCTGCTATAACTTACTGTTTTTCATGTGTCACACCACCTTTCTTTTTTATCCAACTGTTTGGGTGGTTGTATTTTTCAAATTTTGTTTCCGAAAAAAGAAACCATTTTCCTTGTGGGAAAGCAGTTTCTTTTTGTCAGCGGTGTGTGATTTGTCCTATTCGCAGCAAAACTCCTCTTCGCACCGAACCGCACAAAGCGTCTCCAAAAGCAAGTTACTGTCGCACAGCATTTCCTCGATCTCATCGGCAGAGTAGCCGTAGTCCAGCAACAAAAGGATGTCATCTTCTGTCACACCATAGCAACTGCACATCTCCAACAGCAATTCTTCCTGCTGCATGTAATACTCTTCCTCCAATTCGTCGTACCAGTTGTACCACTTGCCGAACCGGAAATTTTCCTGTATCTCAAAGGTAGAGCCGCTTAAAAACCCATAGCGGTCAATCTTCAGAATCGTGCCCTCTTCCACATGCAACACTTCAAACGGATACTTGTGGAAACCGGCTTTCTGCAATGCCTTTTTCAAAATGCTTTCGGTTGAGGCATAGATGTAAAGCCCAAGCTCTGCAAAATGGAGCAGGCACATGGGATTGCTGGCCTTGACAATGTAGAGCGTGTTGTTTTCGTCCAGAGCGGTAAAGCAGAAACTGCCCTGCACCAATTCCGCCATGCTTTTAAGCGAGTCGAAGTCCAACTTGCCCTGCTGTTCCAACAGCTGCACCGCAACATAGCTGTCAGTTTCGATCTGCGTATTCGGCAGGTGCTTTTCGGTTTTGAGTTCCTTATCGTTGTACAATACGCCGTTATGTGCAAAGGCAAAGTTGACATCGGCATGACCATAAAAGGGGTGATTGTTGTAGTTAAACTTCTCATTGCCCTGGGTGGTCATTCTGGTGTGTCCCATAACGGCTCTTGTGCCGTTGGGTGCGTTGAACCGCAGTTTGTGGGCAGGTTTCGGTCTTTTGTAGATAGTGACCTTACTCCCTTTCACATAGGCAATCCCAGACGCATCCGTCCCTCGTTCTTCTGCTGCATTTGCCAGAGCCTGTGTCAGCTTTTTCAACAGCCTGTCCGAAACAATGCCTTTGTAGTCCAGCCAACCAAATAATGCACACATGATTAAAACTCCTCCGTTTCTTCTACTCTGTCATTGATGTATAGCTGTCGCTCTTTCAGATACTGAATCAATTCTGGCTCTGTAATGTCTGCCACAAAATCCGACCATGACAATTTTGCAATGGAATCGTCTGTGTTGTACATGGCGGAATCACAGATACGGTTGACCAGCTGAATGGTCGCAATGAACGTGTTGTATTTCAAAGTGCCACGAAACAGGCGAAACTCCACAGTGTGATAATTGCAAAGATTCACAGCAGCATATCGACCGTTGCCACCCTTTTTTGCCTTGTCCATGATTGCCTTGGGTGTATGTTCATAGCCGTATCTTGCTGCCCAGCGGTTCATAGCGTATTCGGAACGGCGGCTGAACTTCAAAAGCTCATTCCAGTGATGTTCCACGAAATACAGGATTCTGGAGATCACCTCGTCCTGTTCTTCCTGATTATTGGAAAAAGCGTTGCGGTTCACATGAAGATGCAAGCCGCAGGTGCTTGTCTGATGCGAACGATAGCCTTGACGAATGGCACGGTGCATGATATCTTCCCACGGGAATTCGTTGATGTGATAGTCCATAGTGCAGGGGTGGGAGACCAGTTCCATACCATCATCCAGCGAGCCGTCTGTCTTAATGTAAAGCAGGTCAGCATGGGCATTGGCAATGTCCAGCAATTCTTCCGCAAAGTCATCATCTCTGCCTGCTCCGTCAATTTCCAGTTCGATGCCAAAATAGCGATTACCTTCGCCGTAGAAAATGGGGTTCGGCTTGTAGCCGTATTCGTGAATCAAGTTGCTCTCCTCTCGTTCGTCCTCGTAGCAGTCACGGCAATACGTTTCACCGTCCAGATAATAAGCATCGTCCTCATGTAATAACACATCACAGCAGCTGCATCTGGTGTAGCTGTGATGATAGCAATGGCTGCACAGCGTGATGTCGTTATCACCATAGACATCCTCATCCCAGATGCGTTCCCCACAGCATTCACAGGTGGTAGTGTGGTTTTCCAGACAGTCAGAACAAATGATCTGTCCGTTCCACTCGTTGTAATCATCATCGTCAATAAGGCATCCGCAGCACTCACAATACAAGGTTTCTTCCTGTTCGTTCTGTTCTTTTTTTACTTCTTCGCTCATTTGAAATTCCTCCGTAAAATGAAAATAGCCCTACCGATTTTCTTCGGTAGGGCTTTGTGTTTGGGTTTAATATTCTTCTGCTAAGAGCATGGTCGAGTGGTTGGTGTCATCAATGACATAGACCTTTTGATTGACTGGATTGGCAAGGTTAATCATATATTCCTTGCTGTACTCCGGCTGTTCGGAAAAGTGGTGGATGTGCTGTTTTCCATTGAATACATCAAGCTTGAATACCTGGAAATAGTCCCGTTCTTTTGGTAGCTGGTCAATACAGTTCCATAGGAATAGCTGTAACTCCATCGGTATTTCTGCTTGTACGCCCCTGGTCAAAAATCGCTTGTTCTGGAACATCTTTTTCCCTCCTTTCGCTGGTTTGTTATGTCCCTATGCTCCCGCCCGAAGGCGGTTTTTCTATGCGGTCGACATGATCGTATCATCAGTACCTGGCACAGATTCACGATAATGATATACAATTGTATCCGTTGACTTTTTCAGTGGATTACAGTGATTTTGCAATGTTTCAGTTTACGAACTGTGGTATGTTCAGGGCAAAAAAATCCCCTGTACGCTGTTGTACAGGGTGTCGCAGAGGATATGAGGGCTGACACGAGGAGTGGAAGGACAAAGGCAATTGCAGCGTTCCTTTGCCCTTCTGCTGAATCCGAGCCCTCACTTAATGGAAGTCTCCTCTCTCAGATTCAGCTTGCTTCTTTTTTTCATACATCGTCTTTTCAGGTAGTGATCATTCGGTTTTGTAGTATGTTGATGCAAAAATATGTGGTATGTTTGTGTGTGAAATAAAACCGATCGTGTGGTGGATTTTCCTTGAAATATCCGCAAAAACCATGGACAGCATACCCTATAGAAATTATGTATACTGCTATTATTGATATGTTTGCTTGAAAGTTGAAAATCATCCGGCACTGCTGACCGTTTCTTCCATGGTGTTTTTGTCTCCCCGGTCGACAAACACCACAGAAGAACAACCAGACGGGAAAAATGCACAACTCCCTTATTTATATAAGGGCAGTGTACAAAAATCCCGTTTTTCCTGGCGTTTTGGTCTGTGCGTGACGGCGCATAGCGACGACGGCACGCATGGACGGAATTTTCAGCACCGCCGGTTTTCAAAATAAAACGAACAGAACTATCTGGTAAAAGATAATGCACGAAGGGAGAAGATAACGTGAAATACGTCATTGCACTCAAACATTTTCAAACCAATCCTCACGGAGATCATATGCTGAACCTCGCCTATCACTACGGAATCCTATACCAGGAACAACACGGCGATATGCTGTTCTTTTTCCGGGAGGAGCTTGCCGACAAACGAACCGCACAGTTTTTTGGCGACCTGCTCTGTGCGATTTTTCAAACGCAGTATGCAGACCGAACCTATGCCTATCCCACCCAATTTGAACCACACTTTCAGATCAGCATTTACGATGTCCTGTTCGCCTTTTTGAGCTATGTAAGAGGCTTGACCAATGCCAAGCACTACAAGGAAGTGCTGCGAAGAGAATTTGCAAAAGAAAAGACAGAGGTCGAAGATACGCTCCCCATCCTCTACCTGCTGAAAGACAACACCTATTCCGTCACGCCTCTGGATGCCTGCACCTATGGATACGAGACAAAAATGGTCATGGCGAAATGGAAGCTCCACGGCAAGACCCAAGCCAGACAGGGTGTCCGAAACAAGCAGCGAAGAGCGGTCTACCGCAATTTCAGCTGGGAAAACCTCTATGACCGCTGTCCGCTCTACTGGGATTTCACCGAGGGCAGAATCGAAAACACCCAGGACATCTATTTTCTGGCAAGAGGCATGTGCGGTGCGGAAAAGGGAAAGCAAAAGTTTCTGGAGATCATGCATTCGGAAAAGAATGCCGAACGGCACTACCAGAATATCAACTGGAAGGAAATTCTGACAGCAATCATCAAGGACAATCTGCCTGTGCCGCCTTGCGAAAACTGCGATTATTGTGACCGGTGCAGCCATTCCGAAAATATGCTTTCCACGGCGAAACCGACCCGGCGAGAAGTGTGCATTTTAAAAAAGGAGCGCTATGTGGATTTGGAAACGGCTCACCAGGACCTGCAAAACGCCTTTCAAACGGCAATGGCATCTGCGGAAAACAAGCTTTACCTCATCAAGGGGCAGACCGCTTTGGGCAAGACCAGCACCTATCTCAACTACATGAAAGACAGCGTGCGTCCTGTTGTGATCGCTGTGCCGACTCATGAACTGAAACGGCAGATATTCTATGATGCGAATTTGCATGGAATCGAAGCGATCTGTGCCACGCCGGATATTACCACATATGGCATCTCAGAGGAAGTGACCGAGGAGATGCAGGATTTTTACGACATCGGAGCAGGTGCATATGCACTGCGGTTTCTGGCGGAAATGCTACAGCATATGGGAAAAGATAACCCGGATTATGCGAAAATCTCCCGGTTTTTGAAGGACTGCAAAAGCACTGCCAGATTTCAGGGGCATATCATCACCACCCATGCCAAGCTGCTGCATCTGCCGAAGGAGGTATTTCAAACCCATGATGTGATTCTGGATGAGGACATTTTCCGGACGATTTTCCGCACGGAGTCCGTTTCGATGCAGATCCTAAAAAAGATGACTGGCAGTCGGTATCTTCCGGACTCGGTAAAAAGCCGCCTGAACGGAATCTGCCTGAAACGGGGTTATCATCAGATGGACGAGTTTGCGGTGGAGCTGGAGGAAAAACAGCTGCGGAAGATACGCCATTTTGGAGTGAATCTATACGGTCTGCTGCGTGCAAAGTACATCCACGCAGACAGAGAACGGGTGACCTTTCTGATCGAAGAACCGCTGCCGGACTGTAAACTGGTGATGCTTTCGGCAACGGTTTGCCGGGAACTGTATCAAAAGGTTTACCCCAACCGGGCAATTGACTTTCACGAATGCCCGAAGGCGGAATACAAAGGGCATATTTTCCAGTACACCGATTCCAGCTACAGCCGATATGCTTTTCAGAATGATTATGACAAAATACGCCTGCTCAAAGAGTTGTGCAGAGATACCACAGTTATCACTTTTAAGGACATTGAGAAGGAATTCCAAACACACTACCACTTCGGCAACGTGGAGGGCATCAATGCACTGAAAGGAAAAGATCTGTCTGTTGTGGGACTGCCCAATCTGGACGAGGTGGTGTATGGCTTGTATGCGATGCGTGCAGGGGCAAGTCTGGCAAAAGTGCATATGTACCCGCAGAGAATCACCTATCAGAACAAGTCGTTTTTTCTCAACACCTACAAGGACGAAACGCTCCGGATGGTGCAGACCTGGCTGCTGTCCTCCCAGCTGGAACAGGCGGTGGGACGTGCGAGACTGCTGCGGGAAGCCTGCCGGGTGTTTGTCTATGCCGGATTCCCGGTGGAACAGGCGAAATATATAGACCGCTTGTGTGTCCAAAAAACGGAATAAATCGGAAAAATCCAATATGGAGCTGTGCAGGCAAAAATAACGGAGCTATGGCTTGAAATCTTTTACAAACGGCCTAACATAGAGATAAAAAAAGCAGGAAAATACGAGAAAATGCGGAAAGGAGTCCTGTAACATGGAAAATGAGATCATGAAGTTTGAGGAGGTCATGGAGTTTCTCAGCGTTGGAAAAAATACATTGTACGCACTCCTGAACAGCGGCGAAATTCAGGCGTTTCGGATCGGAAAGGTCTGGAAAATACCGAGAAAGTCAGTGACAGCGTATGTGGAGGGGAAGCTTGCGGGGAAGGACTGAAAAAGGCAGAGCATTTTGTATGCTCTGCCTGTGATGGATGATGCTATTTGAATGTTCCGCGTTCCATGTACATTTTTGTTTGCAATTAAGTTTTTTAGAGTTTCCAGTACCAGGTGAATTGTATTTCAAGTAAAAATGCAGTTGTAATTGCTCTGGCGATATGGTATAATAGAAGTAACAAAAATCTACACACGAACACGAGGTGAAAAACATGGAACGATACTTCAACATCACCGGATGCTGTAATCCGCAGGAGCATTACATGGTCAATCTGGACAGTCGCCTTGTACGAATAAAGGAAATGGTGGACAAAGGGCAGTACTTCTGTATCAATCGAGGACGGCAGTATGGGAAAACCACACTTTTGGATGCACTGCAAAGCTATCTGCGAAATGACTATACGGTGATTTCTATGGATTTTCAGTCACAGATGAGTGTTGCAACATTTGAGAATGAAAAAACTTTTTCCAAGGCTTTCATTGACGCTTTTGTGGAAACTGCGATGTTTTCTGACGAAACTGCATTGATGGAAATTGCGAAGAGAGAACTGACTTCTGTTACAAATTTGGTGGAGTTGTTCCGCAAGCTTAGTGTTGTCTGCAAATTGAATGACAAGAAGATCGTGCTGATGATCGATGAGGTAGACAGTGCTAGCAATAATCAGGTGTTTCTGGACTTTTTGTCGCAGCTCAGAGGCTATTATCTGATTCGCAACAAACGTCCAACCTTCCAATCGGTTATTTTGGCAGGTGTTCACGATATCCGAAATCTTCGTCAGAAAATCCGTCCAGATGCAGAACATAAGCATAACAGTCCATGGAATATTGCCTCTGCCTTTGAAATCGATATGAGTTTTAACGTGCATGACATTGCCGGAATGCTCACAGAATACGAGAATGACCATCATACTGGAATGGACATACAGAAATTGTCCCAGTTGATCTACGATTATACTTCTGGTTATCCGGTGCTGGTTTCGATGATTTGCAAGCATATGGATGAGAGTGGAAATTGGGATAATTTATCCTTTGAAAATGCGGTCAAGTATCTTGTGAAAGAGAAAAATCCTCTGATAGAATCGCTGATCAACAAACTGGAAGACGACAAAAACCTGAGAAATCTACTGTACAATGTCTTGTTTTTGGGGCAGAAGATCTCTTATAATATCGACAATGTTGTGATTGAAAATGCTGCAATGTATGGCTTTATTTCCAACAAGAATGACTGTGTTTCTGTTGCAAATCGTATCTTTGAAACTAGAATTTATAACTGGTTTATTTCACAGGAGGCAACTGATAGCCGGATGTATTCCGAGGGTGTCAACGACAAAAACCAGTTTATTCAGGGTAATCAACTGAACATGGAAAAGATTCTGGAGAAGTTTATCCTCCACTTCAACGACATCTACGGCAGTCAGCCAGATAAGTTCAAGGAAGAGGACGGCAGAAAGCTGTTTTTACTGTACCTGCGACCGATTATCAACGGCACGGGCAATTACTACATTGAGGCACAAACTCGTGACCAGAAACGGACAGATGTCATTGTGGACTATCTGGGAAAACAGTATATCGTGGAACTGAAGATCTGGCGTGGTGAGGAATATAACACCGAGGGTGAAAAGCAAATTGCTGAGTATCTGGACTACTATCATCTTGATAAAGGGTATCTGTTAAGTTTTAACTTTAACAAAAACAAGCAGCCTGGTATGAAAATTATTCAAGTGAATGGAAAGACGGTTGTTGAGGCTGTGGTGTGAAAACAGAAATGATTTATGGAGCAGGTGTAAAAGCCTGCTCTTTTGGCATATGCTGATGGTTTGACGGTCAGATCACGTTATTTCGGCATGAGTTTAATAGTTCTAAAAGCGGAAGCCCTATGCTTTCAACAGAATTTATATTTGAATATAATTAAAACAGAATAGAAGAAAAAAGCTTTCGCAAAAGTCAATCTTTTGCGATACACGGGACAAATTTTTACACCAACAGCTGCAAACGATCCATCAGCAGAGCCTTTTGTGCAAAGGAAGAGTGTACATATTTATTCAGTGTTGTCCTCTTGCCAAATAGTAACACACTTTCGCGTGGTGTGTAAACAACGTAAATACGCCTTAAAATAGGCTTCTCTTGTCCTTCAGTGGTTCATCGAGTAGCTTGTAGTAGATGTAGATCTCACGGGGCTGCCCCTCCACATAGGCATCAAGGGTGATATACTCGATCAGCTCCAGACACATTTCACGGGTAAGTTCCTGCACATCGGTGTACTTTTTCAGACGCTCCATGAACAGCTCCACATCTTCCTCGTCCTGCCTGATCGTGGAGAACTTTTCTTCAAGGTCAGCAACTTCTGCGGACAGTTCTTTCTGCTCTGCTTCATATTTGCTATCAGCTTCACTGCTACGTCCTCAGATACCTTGCCGAGGACTTTGTCCTCACATAGATGTTCTGGATCAGAGTGTCAAGCTCCTGCAAGCGGTATCTGCCCTCTGTGAGCTTCTTGGTGTCCACGGAATATTGCTCCTCATGATGCTTCGCCTTGCGTGCAAGAAATTCCGCTTTTGCCTTTTTCTCGTCCTCTACAACAAGCTGAGTGAGACTACGAATATCTTCAAGCACGATACGTTCCATGTCTTTCATCTTGATGTAGCGGCTCGGACAATAGCGTTTTCCATATTTCAGATACGAAGTGCAGTTGAAGTTGTGACGATAAAATTCACGAGGACCGCCACGCTGATGATGAGTGTTATTCCAACACAGTCTTACCTTGTTTCCGCAGTCCTGACAATAGATCAGACCACTAAGGTTAGCGACGTACCCATCAGAGTTTCGCTTTCCCTGCGATACGGACTGTTCCATTTCACGCACTCTGTCCCAAAGCTCCTGAGAAACGATAGGCTCGTGCGTATTCTTCACAACGATCATGTCCTCCTCATCGTTCTTGATGACCTTATGATTCTTATAGCTGACCGTTCTTGTGCGGAGCTGAACAAGATGTCCGAGGTAGGTGTAGTTGTGAAGTATCTGCCTGACAGTTTCGGGGCTCCACATATGTCTTGTTCTACGAGGATTAGGCTTGCCGAGCTTTACGTAGTAGTAATCTGAGGGAATTGGTACACCGTCCTCGTTGAGCTTATCAGCAATGTGGTGCGGACTGATACCGCTTGCCCGCATTTCAAATATGTTGCGGACGATAGGTGCGGCTTCGGAATCAATCACAGGCAAATGATTCGGATCATCGCCTTTTGTGTAACCGAATGGAGCGCAGGTCGTTCGATACTTGCCTGCCTTTGCGTTTGCTTCGATGACCGCCTTTATCTTCTTACTCGTAGAAGCAGCGTGCCATTCGTTGAACAAGTTGACGATCGGCATCATGTCAAGTGCTGAGGTATCCTTGCTTGCGGTATCCACATTATCGTTGAGAGCGATGAAGCGGATATAGTTTCTTCCGAAACGGCTGAGGTCTTTGCATATGATAAGATTGATCTTTCCCGACTGAGCATCGGAAAGCAATCTCTGCACCACAGGTCTGTCGAAATCCGTACCGCTCCAACCATCATCGACGTAGGTATCGACGAGATTCCAACCCTGCTCCTTGACATACTTGGTGAGGATAAGTTTCTGGTTTTCTATTGACAGGGATTCGCCGGCACGCATATCCTCCTGCGAGAGGCGGACGTAAATTCCTGCATTGTAAATGGTCTGCTTTGCCATTATAACTCCTTTCAAATCAAAGCAGTACCATACCGACATTTTCTTTCAAACGCCTGTTTTCTGGGCGTTTGTTTTGTATTAAACGGCATTAAGTCGTTTAATACAGTATAGCGCAAAATGTCGGTATAGTCAATGCCTTGCCGACAAATTACGCCAATGTTTCTTTTACGGCTCTCTCAAAAGCGAGCCTGCCGATCACTTCGTCTATATTTTTCTCTCCAACGAAGCGGCTGTGAACGATGTACTTCTTCCCGTCGATCTCATATTCGGAAATTCTCTCAGGGAAATCCTTGTACTTCTCGTTCAGCTCAAACATCTTTCCTGCCTTCTCTCTTTCTACGGCAGATGTTTTGTTGCTCAGGTGAATAAACTCCTTTCCGCAGCTCGTTCCATTTCAACTTCCTGCTGCTGATAAAACTTGTTGTACACATTATGACGATTTAATTATCATCACCGTCCGAGTGATCGTAGAACGTAATATCATCGTCCTCCTCATCACTGTTCTCGCTGTTATTGAAACTGCTTACTGGCTTGTTTCTGCCGCCAACCAGTTTAAGCAATTCTTCATCAGACAAACCGCTGGCTCTCAGCTTCTCCAAAAGCTGATGTTCGGAAGTGATGATCTCATCAAGCTCCCTGGGCTTGCAGTTGTATTCCTCTGCCATAGCCAAACGTGAAACTTCCTTCAGCTTGTCCTCAAGCGTTTTCTTCTTCGCCGTATCGCCGGCGATACGCTTCTCCAAAACTTTGATCTTCTCAATGAGCTGATCTCTTTTCTCTGTATAGATGCCCATTCAAAAATCACAACCTTTCATATTTGTTCTTAGCAGGCAGTGCCGAGTGTTTGCAGCCCATCTGCTATGATCCCATTATAGCGCGCTCTACATTTGAAATACAAGCCGCAATGCGCACAAACTTTTGTTCATGGTTTGTAAATAAATATCCGGGGATTTTTGAGGTCCAAAAAACTGAAATCACGCTGTTACGCCGTTTATGCTATCCGGTCATTTTGACGAAGCCATTTTGAGCGATCATAAGAAATCTGAAAATTCTTATTTACGGAATCGGAAAAGTGCGCTATATTGATTATGGAGAGCGACGAAAAAGAGAAAGTCGCACAGCTCCAATTCTTAGAATAGAGAAAAAAGACCGAGCCGAAAGGCTCGGAATGAGACAAGCTCCGAAGGAGCGTAAGCTCTCCCAGCAAGCATGGTATCATGTGGGCGCGCCGAGAGCGAACCCACATGATACATAGCTTGGCAGAGGGCGCTGCTCCTACGACCCCGAACCTGAAAAACAGAAGAAAGGAAAAAGAGAAAATGAAAGATGAAAAGAAGCGAACAATGTACCTGAAAGTCCGTGTCAGCCCCGAAGAAATGGCTGCCATCAAGATGAAGTTTGAGAACAGCGGTATGAGCAATCTCAGCGAATTTGTGAGAGCTATGACCTTTGAGGGATACATCGTTCAGATCAACGAAAATGAGCTGAAAGAGATACACCGTATCGCCAATAACGTTGCGAACAATATCAACTAAATCGCCCACCGTGCCAATGTCACGAACAAGGTTTACAAGGAAGACATCGAGGAAATCAAGGAACTTGGGGATAAGCTCTGGTGTCCGTTGCTGTTCCTGCAAACAAAGGTTGCTCATTTGTGCCTTTGTCAATAAAAAACTGAGCCACCTCGCTAATAAAAAAGTGAGCCAGTTG
>OGCO01001948.1_pt1 | contig 28999 bp, 21 predicted proteins | sample 1570171 | NCBI WGS metagenome assembly OGCO01 (sample SAMEA4370583, study PRJEB24528) | human gut metagenome
ATCAACAACTTTCTTGAGTCTGTCTGCAAATTCCACACCCATAATCTTATTAACTTTCTTAAACTCGTCAATTGCCTGAGAAAGAAGTCTTTGAAGTATCTTGATTTTCGTATTCGGTAATTGAATTGCATTTATCTTATTCATATATTCATCACTGAAAATATCAACTGATATATGCTTTCCAGTTTCAAACAACTCCTCAATACCATCGGATTGAATCGCCTCCTCAATCATTCTACGAACACGTACATTCATCTGATCAATATCCGGTGATTTCTTAATGTCTACGGGACCTCTCTGTATATTGCGTGTTTGTTATAGTAGTTTATGGTTTTGTTGTTCATTGGAATCCTCTTGGTAGTAACCAAATTATTTTGCTATCTTTCATATTTACTCTGTCTGCATTAGATGATGAATGAAAATTGTACCTATTAATATTCTACTGTACATATTATATACACTTTAAGTGTATATGACAACAATACATAATCTACTATTTTTTCATTAATATCGTATGTTTTTTCACCCTGTAAACTATTATAACAAACTGTTAGTTTGGTTGAAATTCCATCTTTCCTACATAATTCCTGTAAAGTTTCCATATACGCATCAAAGGCTACCTGATCTTTTATATAGAACCATGCCTCTTGTGCTGCTTGCCCATGTTTATTAAAAAATGATTTATTAATAGTCACATCCCTTATTTTTAAGTTTAATATATCATCTAAAAATGTATCCCAAAGATTATCACTCTTATATTTATACGTTATCCGTTTTTTCGAATTAACAGTCTCATATTTTCCTTGTTTAGCATATTCCAATAATTCTTCTTTTATTTTTTCATACGATGTTTGTGCAGAATTGACTCCATTTGCATATGACTCCTTTTCCCTTTCACTTAATACATCTTCTGGTGTCTTTGTGACTCTATTTAATTCATCTTGAAATGACATAATTAATTCTCCCTCTCTATCATCAGTAAATACGTTTTCTTATTTAATTACAATAAGCCATATTATTGACTAGTTCTTGTATAAAATTCATGATATCACTTCCTTAAGTATTTCTTTTCTACTACTATCAATATCTGTAAATGGAACAACGTATACATAAAAATCATGGCCTTGTAAACCATACGTTTTAATTTTTTTATCAATATAATCAATACACTTTTTAACTTCGTCTATTATTCTTATATGTATTAAATTTCTAAAGTCTTGATTTTTCATACATTTTTCATTTTCGCTCACTTTTATTTCAAAGCCAATAAATATACCAAAAGCATCATCAACATAAAATTGTTGATTTTCGCTAGGGTATATTAAACTTTTTAAAAATTTTTTCTCATCCTCACTAAATGTTTCTTTACAGAGATTATCACTAATTAATTACTTTTCATAGTTTATACCGCTTTTAGATTCGCCATTTCCATTGATTTCATTTTTAAATTCATATAATGATTTCAATGCATTATCAAAAGCTTTTTTTATATCCACATACATTTTAGATTCACCAAAAATCAGCTGATAATTCCCATCTTCTAATTTCAAAAAATGCACTCCATCGGCACCATTAACATATAATCCAGATGTCGTTTTCAATTCCAATTTACTCAATATTTTGGGAGCTTTAAGTTGTGACTCCAAAAAACAAAATAATAATAATTCTCCTAATTCTCCATCATTTTTTGAATATTCTTTAAATTTTGTTCTTGCTTTTTTTGATAATGATCCCGGTCGATTTGAATATTGTTTTTTCACTTTACGAGAAATAGCATAATCTATCATAGGATCTACTAACTGTTCTTCTAAATTATCATAATTAAATTCATTTGCATTAATCTTTAACGCATATAAATTTAATCTATCTCTCTTATTTTTATCAATTGTAGTTTTTAATAATAAATCAAAGGAATTTAAAAAGTCCGTATTTTCTAATGCAATATCCAAAGTTATTCACCATCACTTTCTTCCTACTGTCACTATTACTTAAAAGGAAAATTATATGTATTGATAATAAAGTAAAAATTCATATATCAATTTTATAATTTATCATACTTATCACTTCTTCCCTTAGCCTTCTCAACAGGATATTTCCGCTCATTGATCTTAATCTTCTCTTGTATAATTTCATCTAGATCAAGTTCACAAGCATCTGCCATCAATACACAATAATTCACTACATCTGCTAATTCTTCCTTGATTTTATCCTGTTTTCCTTCATTTGACACATCTGCACCACTCCATTGAAATACTTCAAGAAGTTCTGCTGCTTCCAACGAAATTGATATTGCAAGATCTTTTGGATTATGAAATTGTTTCCAATCCCTGTCATCTCTAAATTTTAAAATTTTATTTATCGTCTCTTCTCGCATCTTAATTCTCCACTTCTATGTACTGGCTCAAATATTCTCTTAGATCATCATCACATACATAAAGAAACGTTCCTTTAATGCCTCTTGTCATTAACACATAATAGATATTTTTAATATATTCTAATAATTGTTCATATGTTGTTGACCGTTTACCATTTTGATCAAAATATAACTCTTTACGAACAATGATCTGTTTCGTATTTTTATCGTATCCTATATCTTTACCTAAGATAACAAATGCATAATTTAAATCATACCCTTGTATCGAATGAATACATCCAACTTCATCGATTGCCTCCGGTGTATGCACCCATCCTTCTGTACAGTGATTCCACTTGCGCTTGATTCCTTGAATTTCGATGTCTTTTTTCGTTTGATCTTTTTTACTGATCCATGGCCAGGCATATCCTGCAACCATTCTGGATAATCCTACTTCTGTTTCTTTTCTATACATATCCTTTTCAAATTTTGAAAAATCACGATATATTTTAAGATCATATTTATCTGATTTATATTTTCCAGTACATGATTCTTCAAATATACTTTTCACAAAATCTATATATGCATTTCCACCTTGTACTCTCATCTGTGTTAATAATGTAAAATAAGAAGTCATACGTTGTTCCAATGAATTCTGCATCTTTTGGTCAAATCGCTGATAATCTATTCCTGATGGACCTACTACCTGCATTGCATCATAGAATAAAATAGTACAATCTGATTGTTTTATAATCCAATCTAATTCATCGGCTTCTGTCGTCAATCCCAATTTCTCACAATTTTTCTTAAAGGAACCCATATAAGATATATTTTTATACTGATGCAAGCGATGTGCTTCATCCACCAATAATATATCATATTTTTTCTTTGTAATATCTGATGGCGATAATACCTGCGATGGTCTTAATCCATAAATACTTTTGAAAATAATTTTCATAGTTTTTCTAAGAGATGTCTGTGGAACAACAAATCCTATTTGCTTGTTTTGAAATTCTTCACAGTCCGTTAGATATTTCATTAAGTAAACTGCTACTATCGTTTTTCCACTTCCTGGCATTCCATTTATTACAATTCGATTTGTATCCTCTTCCCTGATCCTCTGAATAATTGTTTCTACTGCATTTCGCTGATTGTCATTTAATTCTTTATACGGGGAATATTTAAATAAATCAGAGTTTTCAATCTCTTCTAAAGAATGTTTTACCAATTTCTCCCTTTGCAGTTTTCTCCAAAGTAATTCAAATTTCTTATCATATTCCTGTTTTTTATAATATTGTTTATCGGCAATTCCAGAATTTTTATTTGTCACTTGAAAAAGCTCGTCTGCAACAATATATTGTATTAATTTTGATTCATAGTCAAATGTTACTGACTGATTAAATATTTTGGAATAAATGAAATGGACTTTGTCAAAAATCTTTTTTTCCATGTTTGAACTATGTTGTGTCATCCTTGTTTTGACATGATTTGACTCTCCAATATATATTTGTTTTCCATTTTCAAGAAGATATAACATTGGCCAATTATCAAGATATTCTTCATTGCCGTAGATATTATTTTTAAAGTCGCCTTCTATAATTTTGAACATTGTTATTCCTCACTTTGTACTCTAATTTAAAGATTATCCTTATCTATCAAAAGCTGAACTGAATCATTGTTTAATCTATTCACTATATCTATATTTTCAATAAATGGTCTAATAGATTTTGTAAGCTCCCTGAGATCTTACGATTCCTCTAGTCCGTCCGCAGTCAATCAATCTTTGTTGGGTATTTCGCTAGTTTCCGGTCGAGCACCTTCCGTAGCTGTTCGACCTTTTCGAGGAAAGCTCGCTGAGATTGACAATTTCCTAGTCGCTGTACTTTCCACTCTTGATCATCTTGATTGCTGTAGATATAGCCATTTCCAAATGGGTATTAGCTCGTTCTTCGGATTGCTCCTCCTTGAGCAACTTTTCCATTGCTTCGTACATCTCGTTTCGTCCCTCCTTGCTTTCTTTGAAATATCTGGCCCTATCAGCCAGTTTCTTGTAGTTCACGTCTTTGCTACTAATGCATCGTGATTTCTTAATATCTGTTGAGCCTTAATATCATTCTCTGGAACTTAAATAATAATCCTCACAATTTTTCCTTACTGTTTTTTATTGCGTTTATTATAATTTCATTTTGTAAATTATAATAATATAAATTATATGGATACATCTCATATAAACAGTGTTCTGAAACTTTAAAATTCTCATCAATATCAATCCATTGACAAATCACAATTTCTGTATGTTTCAATATATACTCTAATAAATTCCACCTCAAATATAGGTATCTAATTTTCTATTCATCTTCCTCATAGAAATCATCTTCTTCATCTTCTAATACCATAGAATTTTTTCCTTCGTACAATAAAGCAATATAATCAACTGTAATTTTTTTAATCTCATCTTCATTAAAGATATCTAACAATACACCACCACCAAGTGCATTAATATATTGCAATGTTGGTCTAAGATAGCCTCGAGTAGAAAGCTTATATCCTTTATCTTTCATTTCTCTCCACCCATTTATTATTCCAGAAACAATCGTAAAATTTGAAGAAAAAGTATAACTGTAGAATATATCTGTAACTTTTGTAGAAAAATCATCTGAACCCAATGCATCTAATAATTCGAACTTATCCCTCTTTTTATACTGATATACACCATGTCCTACCCACCAACACTTTGATAATGTATTACGAAATTTCCCACCACTTACACCACCTTTAAAGAAAAATCGAGATAAAATAGGTTCTGAATCTTTCTTTGCATCTCTAAGTGGCAATTTATCGTAATCCCATCTTCGCCTTACATAATCATAAAAAGTTCCATTACATAAACCAGCCCATAGTCTTTCATCAGAAGCTTGAGATTCGCTAACATTGAGTAATTTAGAATAAATTATCTTACAATTTTCTAGTTCTGTTTCACCTCGTCTATTAGTTATAACTGCTAATTCAAAATCTGGTACTTCCATAAATAATTCAAATGGATCATAATCAAACAAATCGTAAATCCATTGATTATTTTTTTGTCTAAAATAATTAACGTAAAGCGTCCTTATATTAGCAGTTATATAATCAAGAGCACTTTGTTTCATAAAATAAAGTTTCATAAATTACTCCTCCACTACAACAGACAAATTTTTAAATGCCTTACTTATTGGCAATTGCAACATTTCCTGTGCTATTTCTATTGATGTCGCATTGTCATTGTCAATAATGTCTTCAACAAATCGTTTCCCTTGAAGTTCACATGATTTTTTTATTTTCTGATACCATGAGCAGGCAATATAATTTTCTATTCCATTATTTCTTACTTCCTCTATTACATATGATAAAGCTGGCATAACTAACATACTTATCATAATTGGTTTCATAACTAGATTAGTATGAAATTTTATGTATTCGTTATAAATCATTTCATCAACATATATTTTAATTTTGTTTCCATTTAAATCAAATGTCACTGGTTCATCTGTATCTTGACCATTATTTTTACATACAATTGAGAAAAAAGCTTCATCATTGGCCAATTCCTCATAATTTTTCAAAATAATAATTCGTGGCAAATTCTTATATGCCAAAATAGAACCTTTTTCAAGATCTACTGATTCGTCATAATCTTCATTAAAACTTGGTGAATAAAATCCTTTTATATCTCGTTTACATACAATCATCCCAACTAAAAATACTTCTTTATTAACCTTTGTTTTTGGAATTCGATATTCAAATTTTTTGCCCTCATTTCTAATAACTTTTCGAAAAGATGTATTAGAACATTCAATATGGACTATGTATTCTGCTTCTCCTTGACGAATTAGTTCCAATAATTCATTGTTATTTAATTCAACTTCAAATTGTAAAACAATTTCTTTTAATTCTTCAACCTGATTAAATTTAATATTAAACTCACAATCTATATAATCATCATTTTCCATACACAATACAGGATACGGAAATAATCTATTTTTAATTTCCATATGCTCTCACCCCCATTGCGTATTTTTTGTCACCTAATATTTTGAATTCTAACTTATTTTTGTCTCTTGCTTTCACATTTTTTATTCTAATATGTCCATCCACTACCTCTGCTTTTACTGTTATTCCATTAACACTTTTAACTTTAAGCTGAAGAGATCTTCCATTTTCTCCTAATGTCACAACTTCAAGTTCCCCTTCAGTTATATCATCTTCTGCTGTAAATATCATTTTATTAATTCCATTTCCCTTACTAATAATTCTGGCATTAACATATACTTCTCGCATTCCATCATATATTTTATCCGGGCCATCCACAGCAGAAAATCCTTTTCTCCCAGTTGCTTGCGTTCTACGTCTTTTGCCTTCTGGATGACGATGCCCAATTTGATTTCCCTGATCATCTACAACACCCGATACTTTTTTTGCTCTTGCTTTGGATGTGCCACCTATATCCCTAATTTTAAGCCTTCTTGTCTCAAGATCTTCTTGTTTAATATCTATATTTTTTACAGAATCAATGACCGCCTCTTGTTTTTCTTCATAATTAGAATCTTTTACTTCTGTATTCTCTCTTTCACTAAAATATTCACTAACATCAATATCCAACTCATCGCCACTTATTTCCTTAATCTTCTGGCCAATCATTCCTTTAACCCATTTTTCAACTTCTACTCTATGTTTTTTTGCAAGTTTTGGATCACTATGTCTTTTAGGTTCCCATGCATTATGCTGTGGGTTTTCCATTTCTCTGAAAAAAGCATTTAATTTATCACCTTTTATTTCCAAAAATCCCGTATACGAAATACCTTTAGGCAATCCAGCTATTTTAGCTATCTTCATACCGGAATTCCTGACTATCAATATCTGTTTATTCAAATCTGGATTATACAGCAATCGTAATCGAAGTTTTCCCCATTCATAAAACTTTTTCGTTTCTTCAATTACCTTATCATTATCATCTCTAATTACTTCATAAAAACATGCTGCATGCTTTGTTTTAGGCATTAATTTGTCAATGTATGTTGATAAACTTTCTTTATTAAGTTTTATATTATCTATTTTTATTTCTAATTTTCCTGAATAAATAGAATACAAAAAATTATCCAGAATCTCAACAATCACTTCCTCCTTCCACTCTAACTTCCCTGAAGCAAACGCAAATGCTGGTATAAACAAGTCTGTTCCATACTCATCTCGTTTATTTATTTCGTCCAATTGTTTAATGACATGAAATGGTTTATTCTCTTTACCATCACCATAATAACCCGTCGAACGTCTAACTTTATCTTCTTCTGATCTTGACATATTTTCATCTTCAAACGAAACCAAATGTGCTACTCCCTGTGCTGCTCTATCATTATTTTCATCATATGTCCTATAAAATACGGTCTGCAATTTAGATACAACAAATGGTGCAGCCTTTCCAATCCCATAACTTCCTGCTGCATTATCTGTAGATTTTACAGAATACGCATTGCCTTGTACGAGACTCTTCCACGGAGTTATTTCTTCTTTACTGTATGCTCCTTTTAACCCTGTCGTATTATAGTCACTTACACGAAGCACAAAAATTCCACCCTCTCGAATTTCTCTGTCAGCTTCATTAATAAATTTTAGCGTCTTAGTATCATTTTGTTCTTTCCAGAAATTTCTACATTTTATCAGAATTTCTCTCATATCTCTTATTCCAGGAAAATTTGTTGCTGGATTTATAAACTTTTTTTCAAATTCTACACGAACAGGTTTATTTTTATCTCTTACCGCATCTAATGAATTTTGACAGATTTCTCTAGCCATAGCACGAATCGGCTCGCCTTTAAACATTTCTAATCCTGGATTTGAAAATCCCTCTGTTTCTCCATATCCCCTTGAAGGGAAAAACCAATCTGACATATACTCCTCCTCGTATCATCTTATATCTTTATTATTTATTTTTAATCATCTAAACACTTTTTTGCCATAATAATTCCTTTAAATGCATGTGGCATGTCTCTTAGCGAATCTTCATAAATACCTATATACTGATCATTACAATTTCCACGACAATTATTTTTCTCTACTTTTTCTAAAATTAACGCACCACTATATCCACCATCATTTGGAAAATCCTTCATATTTCTCATCGTATGAATATTTTCAACAATGTCCATTTCACTATCCAATTGTGGAATTTTATCTTTAGCATAACATAATGCAAAATATTCAGCTAATGTTTCTTTGACCGCATATTGTTTATGATAATCTTTCCTTGTATACATCCATCGTCCACTTTCTGTCATAATATCTGTATAATGTAATGAATGAAATATTTCATGTGCTAAAACACATTTCATAAATAATTCTATAGATTTATCTGAATATCCTTTTTTCTTGCAATAATATTCAATTGAATCATAATTTAATCGTATTTCAAATTTCCCACAGCCTAAAATATTAAAAACACCAAATATCTCTTCTCTATTTTTTGCTATTTCATCAGCCTCATCTATTATTCCTAATAAACTTAGCTTTTGTGTTTTGCTTATACCCAACTCTTCAATCGTCTGAATTATCCATTCTCTTTCCTCATCATCAGCATTTTTTTCCACTAACAAATCAAAATAAACAAATATTTTCTCTATCAAAGCTTGTCCATTTTCTAATTTTTTTAGAATATTAATAACTTTACTTTTTACTTTATTAATATATATTAATAAACTATCATCACTAGAAAATACTTCTTGACCATCAATATATACCGGACATTCAATTCTTTTTTTTCGTTTACTATTAATAGATTTTTTTATATCAAAATTTATGGTATAGTATTCTGATATATCATTTACTGCGTTTTCTAAACTCGTAATTAAATTTTTGTTTATTCCAATATGATCTACTATATGGTAACACTCAACGTACATTGGCACTACATATGTATTATTTATATTTTCATAAACCCCTGTTTTAGGTTTCTCTTCAGAATATAAGCCTATATTCATAGTATTCGGTGTATAATAAATTGGCCACCAAAATCTTTCGACTCCCCATTCTTGATTTGTTTGTTCTGTTAACACTAATACTGGCATTTTGGAACGAAGTTTTTTAGCTATTGAGCCTTCATTATTACCATCATCTGGTGCATCTTGATACATAGTTCCATTTCTTTTAAACTTTCCTAATTTTCTACCTCGACGCACAATTAATGCAATATCATCCTCATTATTTCCCATTCTTTCTGATAATGAAAATAAAAATACTGATTCTATTTCTTCATATCTATTACAATTACCATCTTCTTTAGCTTCCATCACTGAGTATGCCTTTTTGAGAATTTTTAAAGCATCTTCTGATGATATTTTAACATAACATTCTTCCAGTTCTTGACATTGGATATCTTCATTTTTTAGATATCCCTTATTTTTTTGAATTAAGTTATCAATTTCCTTAAAAACTTTTTCTGCATTTTTCTTATTTATTTCAAATCCAACTGGAAGATAACGTTTTTCTGGTAATATATTATGAATTTCTGATGCCAATACTTTTTGCGGTGAACATGCCTTGATTTTTCCACCTGCTTCTAAATAAATTACTTCTCCAACAGTCTGGCGTAACATTCTTTCTCGCAACAAATTATCACGTATTGTAATTTCTTTCATACTATTAAATAATCGATATGTTGTATAAAATCTTGTAACAGATAATAACTCATTTCCACGATAACCAAACATTCTACAATGTTGCATAACTGTGTCCTGTTGCATTGTCTTTGGATCTCTTCCATAAAAGAAACTTATCATATTAGGTATAGTTATACCTCTATCCAAAACTTGTCCTCCTACGAAAATTGTAAGAGAATTTTCCAATTTTAATTCCCCTGTAGAAGAATTTAATAATGTCTGAATATCACTGTCACTATTAACTTCTTTTATATCAACCTCATTAATCAATCCATCAATTTCACCATCTTCATCAATACTTGCAATACGTTCTATCACTTTTTCTATTGTTGGTACATTTAAAACATTATATTCTTTTACTGACTGAATGATATCGTTATAAGAGTTCTTAATATAATTATAAAAATCAATATCGTTAATATTTTCTTCCAATGTATCTATTAAAGTCAAAAAAGATTGTTCTATTAAATCTTTTTCACTACGATGCAATGTTTTTGTTATTGCCGCATGCAAAACTGCTGATAAATAATAATCTTCATTACCTGATGTCAATTGAACAATCGCAGTTCCTACTAATACATCAAAAATCCAACTACGAAACGAATTAAGAACAAATTTTTCATTTCGAAGAAATTCTTCTACTCTGACAGTTCTTCTATCTGTAATTGCATGATTCTTTCCACTATTTTTTCTGCTGCCATTTAAAATGTTCATTTCTTCTTGTGATACAATATGAAGGAGATGTTTTGCTTTTGAATAATTTTCTGATTGGGCATCTTCTGATTCAATAAAATAAAAATCACCCCCTATGTATCCTTTTCCAGTAGGTAATACAACTGTTCTCAATGGTTTAATGGGCATAATATTATTATTAGAAAAATTTTCAGGTTGTAAATATAATGCATACGGTGTTGCTGTAACTTGCATCAAAACATGTTCTATTTGACTATGCAGTGACTTCCTCATTTTATTTATTGCACCAGAAATACGTCTTAATGATAACTGTTCCTGTCCTTTAAATTTTTCATAACCTATAGATGTAATATCTGCTTCATCATCCACAATTAAAAGGCGCTTATAATATTCATATTTAACAATTGCTTCGATAAATAAATTCAAACGATCCACATTATCCGCCTGTTTTTTTACCACTATAATTCTCTTTTTCCCTTTATATCTTCTTAAAAATTTCTTTACCGCATTTTCTTTATCTTCCATAGTTTCACAACTTCGAAAATCAATTTCCAAAATATCCTGTGCTACTACTTCTCCTACAGTTGCATTTCCATTCCGAAAGCAATCAAATTCTGATGTCATACGACTAACAGTCTGTTTTACCAATGCAGTACTACACTTTGTTAAAATAATCGTCATATCAAAATCATTATCAAAACATAACGACATTAATCCAATAAAAGCTCTTGTTTTTCCTGACTGAATATTTCCCATCATCATAATTGGTGCAAAACTATTATTTTTCAAATTATCCAGACACAACTGTCCAGCCTTTTCAATACTTTTCTTTAATTCTACAGAATATTTTTCATTTCCTTCTTCACTACCAGTTAATTTTGTATAATATTTTCCAAATTTATTCATAGTGTATTCTCCCCTTTTCATTCTTCTGTTACAAATAAATTCATTGTTTAAAAACTTTCTGACAAACAAAATATTTCAAAATAACATGCTTATTTTTACTCAAATATATAATTCCTACCCTTTCTAAAACTACGGATGTTGAAATGATCTCAAGTTTTTGTTTAATATATTAAATTATATCAATAATTATAACATGTTTTTGTTAGTTTTCAACAATTCGAAAAGTCATATCCAACAAATATTATCAAATGTAACTTTTCTATTATTCTGGTATTTTGTGTTTTTACATAGTTATTAATTATATTTACCTAAAAAAATCTAAAATAAACTCACTTTCCAATTTACTCTTATCCTTATCAGAAATAAATGTATTATAAGTTCCTTCCGTTATATACATTTCATTGCATCTTTGACAATATACTGTATTTAAATTAATCATTTTTGCATCTTCATCATTGCCATATTTCACTTGAATTTTTTTGTTTTCAAGAGTATCTCCACATTCAGGACATCCATTTTTTCTTAATAAATCCTTAGGATATACATATATTTTTTCGTATCTACGTTTTTTACATTGTTCTTTTTTTTCATGTTGAATATATTTACAACTTTTACGACAACAACATCCCATAGCAAAATAAGGAGACTCTTCTTGCAAACATTTTCCTGTCTTAAAATCATAATCTTCACATATTTCCTGCATATCCAAATTTTCTTCTTTGAATTCTTGTTTATCTTCATCCAAATTATCACTCTTCATGTCTTCTTTATGTAATGGACTCAAATCCTTACTAAGATAAACTTTAAATGCTGCATAGGGTATTCTATATTTATCCAACATTTTCATTACCATATCTCTGGTATTATTGGCACTCAAATTAGTTTCCACAAATATGTTACTTCCTTTTATTTTCTCTGGATTCCACAAACTTGCTTCATTTCTCGAAAAATACTTTCTAGTTTTTCCCTGCATAAACTTATCTTCCAAAAATTCTTCAAAAATCTTATTATTTTTCTGATTTAATATTTCACATATTTTTACTAACATTTGCTTCCACATTCTTACAGGATATCTTATTCCATCTAACGAAAATGCTGCTGGTTTTGTATAACAAAAATCTTTCATCAAATCATATGGTACCATTTCATCAACTCTATACTCTTCATAGTTAATCCTTTTTTGATCATCTTCTAAAAACTTCATATCATCTTCAGTGATTCCTTTATCTACACTTTTTCGTAAGACAGATTTTTTCTCTTTAGATTTATCAACTCCCATTTTTTTAAAAATATTTTTCATGAAAGCTTGTACCGATGCAATTGTTTTAGACATATCGATATATTTCTGCATTTTATCGTAGTCTCTTTCACGTAATAAACTCATCGCATTTTCATCTACTAAATCTTGTTCTCTTTGCAATACCTCTTCAATAGTTCCAATTGCCTTATCAAGTAATTCTTGATTTTCTGGTGTTTCATTTTGTATAAACTCAATGATACTTAATATTTTTTCAAAATTCATAATTTCTCCCATTTTTATCATTAGATATAATCTTCCTCAATCCATCTTTCTAATTCTTCTAATTCGGAGCGTCTTCGATTGCCAATGACATACTATCCCTCCTCGTAAATTGTTTCCATTTCTGCAATTGCTTTTGATAATTTATATTTTAATACTTTAATTTCATCTATTTTCGCTAGATATTTTTCAGCAATTTTATTTTGTTTATCTTTTTCAGGACACGGAATAATAATTTTCTTTAATCCATCCACTGGAATATTAGGCATTACCGCTCCCACCATTATACGTGACAATGCAATACCACCATTTTCACTTTCCAAGTATGCTTTAACAAAATATGGATTGACCTTTGTTTCGTCTAATTCGATTACATACAGATTTCCATTAGCTAAGACTTTTCGTCCTTCGGGGACTGATACAACTGCAACTTTAGCAGGTGTACCATTCTTGGAAATAACAAGGCTATTATTCTTAACACAGTATTTCTCTAATTTTTTATCTATTGTTTTAATAAATGGAAGGTCATCATTGATAATTCCGTTTTGTATATTAGCCAACATTAAATATTGGTAATCTGTAGGATTGTCCGATACTATTTCATCTAATATGCTAGCTTTTACTTGTGCCCCTCTTGTAATATTAGTAATAACATTTTCAAACGGAATTCCATTTTCAACTTCCGCTTCTGTATATATAAATCGAGATGGGTTAATCGCAAAATCTTCCTTTTCAATTTCTTCAAATGTAACACATTTTGAATTTTTTGTATCTTTTGTCATCATATCTACAATTTGATCTATTGTTTCATTAGATAATACATTTTGGCGTCTACCTACAGAAGCCATTGATCTTGCATCAACCATTCTAACCATTTTATTACTTTTACTTAATACTATCATTGATACCGGAATAGCTGTTGCAGAATATAAATTAGTGGGCAAAGATATGACAGCCTCAATGAATCCCATCTTTAAAAATCTTTCACGGATTTTTTTATCAATTCCACCATTCCATGTTGTTCCATTCGTAGCTATTACTACAGCTTTACCATTACTTTTTAAATGTCTTTCAACATTCATAATGAATAACCAATCCGATTTCGTTACTTTCTTTATTTCAGGAACAACTGATTCAAATTCCTTTAATTTTTCTTTATTTATCCCTGTATTATGTTTCAAAATATTCCATGGATAATCACAAAATATTTTGTCAAATTTTTTATCCATATTTAAATCAAATACTGTGCCTTGTTCAATCTCAGTATAGTCTGAAATAAGATTTAATCTTATATTTGATATTTCTTTGTAATGAGTATTTATTTCGATACCATAATACTTTGAATCCTTATCTTGCTCTATTGCATTAATAAGGAAATTTCCTACACCACAACAAAAATCTGCTACCTTTTCATTATTAATATTTAAAATCTGTGTTGCGAGATTCACAATACTTTCTGGAGTTTCTGAATTTGACTCTGATTTTCTATTTGAAATTGGCATCCATAAAATAGTTGCTAAAAGATTCTCCACCGTATAATCATGTGCTATCTCAATTGCAACAGACCATAAATTTCCAATACATTCTTTTAAAAATAATGATTGCTCAAATGATAATTGATTTTCAATATAATTTGAAAGTTCTTTTGTGTTTTGCAATTCATTGTCTGCAACTAAATATGCTAAATATACAGTTGCAAATACATTTTTCGATTTTATTTCACTTGATCCTTTTAATCTAGATTCAATATCAAAACAAGTTTTCTCTATATTTTCCAATTCTTGATTCTTCAATTCTTTTAATCTTATATCCAGCATATCCATCTCCTTTGGTTATTTATAATCAAATTTCATAACATTATAATACCTCTGTGTATTTTGGTTGTCAATTACCAGATTTGATTTTTAATAACCAAAAAAATACATCCATTAACTATATTCACGCACAAAAAAGAAGAAGAAACCTGCTAGCTCTCCCTCTCCACTATAAAATTTATAATTTTATTTATCATTACTTCTTTAATTATTTTTCCAATTGATCACTTTATATCACACCATTCATTTTTTGTAAATTTAATTGAAAAATATGAATCTGCTCTATATGCAAGTTTTACATTCTACTATAAATTCTATCACTTCTTTCCAAACCCAATCTCCAACAACTCCGCCGCAACATCAATATTCTTTATTCTCATCAAATTATCCCAAACATCTTCTTTTCCAAGTAAATTCACTCCTCCATGCCAAACCAATTCATCGTCAATTACGGCAAACCTTTCTTCAACTTCATCTTTTAAATATATATCCACTCCCTGAGATTTCATTCTTGTAATAAGTTCATATAATATCTCTGGATTTCCATACATAGTGCTTTCTGGATTTCTTGTAATCACACGAACATTAACCCCAGCTTCTTGCCTTTGTTTTATCAAATATAAAAATCTTTCTATTTTATCCTGATAAATATCTGGACTTGATATTACAACGCTTTTATCAGCTTCTACTATATCCTGTTCAAATTTTTCTGAATAATTTCCTGAATCATAAATAGCATTGATATTTTGTTTTACTTGGAAATCTCCTGTCCATAATGTAAAACCGGTTCGTTTATATGTTCGCAATCGTTTTATGTACATATTATCAAAAAATTTTATATGTGAATCGATATAATCATAAACATAAACTGCTTCTTTTCCTTCGTAATCTCTATTTAACCTTCCAATGTACTGTTCCAATCTTCCATCAAACGAAACAGGTGCTGCAAGCATTAGTGTGTCTAGCCTTGGGCAATCAAACCCTTCTCCAATTTTCTGCCCTGTCGCAACTAGAATTAATGACTCTTCTTTCTTCACCTGTTTTAAACTCTCTCTTATCTCCAGATTTTGTCGATCTGTATTATCTCCATACAAAAGGAAAATATTATCTGCCACACCTTCCAACATTTGATAAAGAACTTTTGCATGTTCCTTATGTCTCGTTAATATAACTGGTGTTTGTCCTAAATGAATGCTAGATTTTACATCTTCTGTTATCATTTGATTTCGAGCATCATTTTCACTGATATTTTGATATGCCTTATTAATGTTTTGTTTACTTTCTTCAGTTTCAATCATTCTTGTGTATCTTGGTATAAAATAGTGTCCTATTCCTTGTTGTTTTGCTCTGTCTAATGCAGTAAATTTATGTCTTTGAGGACCTAATAGCATATATATTATACGATCAAGATGATCACCTCGTTTTGGTGTAGCTGATACTCCATAAACATATTTCGCATTAATCTTTTGCAGCAACTGTATTGATGTTTTAGAGGCTGCATGATGACATTCATCCATAATTACCATTCCATATGAATTTAACATATCTTGATATTTTCCTTTTGAATACATAGAACCCACCATTGCTACATCTACAATTCCTGTCAGTGTGTTTTTGCTTCCATGTAAAATACCAATCACACTTTTTCTCTGTCTCTTTCTTCCACTCTTCGTTTTATAAATTGGTGGTTTCTCATCAATATCCAAAAACTTATTCAGCTCTTCTACCCATTGAAGTAATAAATCTTTACTCTGCAACAAAATCAATGTATTTACTTTTCTTTTTGCAATCAAATAACTGCATACAACCGTTTTACCAAAAGCTGTCGCTGCATTTAAAATTCCATCAGAATGATGTAATAATTTTTCTGCTGCCTCATTTTGTTCTTCTTTCAGCTTTCCTTTAAATTTAACTCTGATCGGATGTCCTTTTTCTCTTTCATCAGAAACATCATAATCAATACTAGCCGCTTTACATTGTTCTATTACTGCTTCTCGTAATCCTCTTGGAATTTGAATATATCCATTGATATCTTTTCCCAGATAAACAACACTGTAATTATAATAATTAGAATATCCCATACGTTTATTTTTATAAAACTCTGGGTTATCAAATGCTGCCATACTTCGGATCTGATTTTGTAATCTTGGCATAAATGTGTCAATATAAACTCCATCACCTATAACAATATGTAAATTCCCTGTAACATCTGCCTTTGAAAACGTTTGTTTTTTCTTCCATGGTTTGGGTCTGTCTTTTAAATTATCATTGTTAGCAATTCCTTGATATTGTATTAATTCTTGCTTCCATTTTTCTATATACATATCAACTTCTTCAACTGCTAACTTTTTCGTTTTATTTAAAAGGATATCCCATTGATCAGGATATGCATTCCAGTTATCATCTATAAACGCACTATTCCCACTTTTCAATGCTAGTCCCTGAAGTGGTAATGCTACTAAATTTCCAATACTATTTGCCATATCTTGTGATGGATACATACGATCATAATAATGAAATGATTTTAAATTGACAGATGATGCACCTTTATCTAACAACATAAATCCAAAATTTCTTGCCTTTGATGCAGGAATTGCTTGTTGAAAGATAATCCATACATGTGCACCTCTTCCTGATCTGGATCTTTCCACTAATGGATGAATTCCATTTTGTTCACACATCTTTCGCAATGCATCGACTTCCTCTTTCCATTCATCATTCTGATTTGCAAAATCTGTTTCCTCCGCATCTTTTTCATGATTATCAAAGTCAAATACAAGAAATCTACAAGTACCATCTGGTAAAAGTGGATATACTCCTATGACATCTGATCCATCTTCTTTATATCCTAACAAATGTGTAATGATCTTTTTTACATCAAGCCTTGTCCATTTCCTATTGCTACATTCATCACAATATACTTTCTTCTTTTGTTGTTTAGGACACAAATAGCTATTCCAGCGGTTATCACATTGAGGAAAATAGCCACCATTTCTTGCTCTTTTGGCATAGACATCTTCTCTTCCCCAAAACATAGCGAAAAAACGCTTTGCCATATTTTCTGTGATATATCCTGGATGAATAATGCGGCCACCTTGGTCTGGATCATATTCTGCTGATTTATCGATTGGTTGTTCAAAAAGATTTATTTCTTCGTATGGTATATTGGCTTCATCCAGCTTTTCCTTTAATTTTTTATTTTCATCTTGTAGATTGCGGACTAGTTTTCGTAAAGTATCTGTGTTAAAAGCTTCTATATTCATTTTGTATTTCACCTTTAATGTTTAAAACATGATTAGAATTTTCACCCCAATAACTATATATTTATATTTTTCTAATACCACGCAACGACATCTTTTTCTTGAAAATTTCCATTTTTTATATATTCTTTAATTCTTCTAAATGCATGGGCTAAATAATTACTTCCATATCCAGTAACTTCTTTTTCAACCTTCCTTTCCTCAGACATTCTATCAATCATAATAATTCCATATTCTTTTAAAGCTTCTGGGTAATATTTATATTTTACCATTGTTTCTGTAATCTCTAACAATTCAAGTGTTAACATTTCTCACTCGCATCCTAACTTTTACATAATTTCTCATACTCTATATCCATATTCTTTGCATAATGAATGAAATTTATAAGAGTTCGTAGGCTATTCTGTTAAAATTTATTCTTAAAGTATCAAACTTTCCCCAATATCTTTACGTGGACACCCCAATATTTCCTCACCAAATACATTATCATTTTTTAATTTTATTATACAAACAAAATCTTCATCTTTTTTTATAACTTTTTTTAATTCGTTGGACAAAAGTATCATATTAGATGGTGTAATTTCACCCCTAAAAACTGAATATTGAAAATGCGATAAATATTTTTTGCATATTTTAAATACTTTTTGGACTCTTTTTTCATTTACATCATAAAATAAAAATGCATAATTATAATTTTTAACTACATTCACTTATTATACACCCTCTTTCAATGAAAATGGAACGAATTCCTGATCTTCTAAAATATATTTTATCAATTTATAACAATCTAATTTAATTGCCGTACGATAGGTCACCTTACGTTTCAGTTTCGGATGCATAAACGTTGTATCCATTCTTTTTTCAAATGCTTCAATAAATATTTTTCTACCTTCATCATTTAACAAGCAATAATTGACGCTTTTTTCAAAATGTTTCTCTACTTGCATTCTTCGATTATTAACTAACTCAAAAATCGTTTTGAATACAATAATTGGTTTAAATACCTCACTTATATCTAAGCTTAATGAAAATCTCCTTTCAGCCGGTTCATGTAGAAAACTAATTCTTTGATCTAAATGTGTTCTATAAATTGCTGATACAGTTTTAGCATATAAAAGTGTATTTCCAAATGAAATCAATGCATTCATCGGATTATCTGGTGGCCTTTTTACTCGTTTATTCATAATAAAATCTTCTGGTAAGAAGTACTTAAATGTGGCATAAAATTTAGCCCATGCTTGTCCTTCATAGCTCATAAGCTCTTCTATTGTTTGAGATTTCAAAATATTTTCTACAAAGTCCTTTCGCAACCAATCAATTGTTTCTTTTACTTCCTTTTTATTATGTTTATAATAATGATATAAAATTTCTGCTATATTATCTCCAATTACTTTCACAATAGCCTGTGCGATTTTTAATCGATCTGTTTGATACTTATTTACTTGGGCAACTAACAATCTCCCACTTAAATATTGATCTTTTGGATAAAAAGTTCCACTATACATACCATAATAATTAAAAAAATGTACAATTACATGATTTTGACTTAAAAAATCCAACAATTTTGAATTCAATGATACTTCGTTTAAACAAAATAATTCCTTTGTATTTTCAATTGGAATGTATACATTTTTACCATTTTTTCGAAAACATATAGAATTGTCTTTCCTTGATAATTCTCCTATTGACATAATATATCTTGTACTTCCCATATTATCCCTTCTTTCATATGTAACAATACTCATAATATGCACATTTTTTACATCCACTTTTATTAAGACGTTCTGGTATGTCTTGACAATTTAAAAGTTTTTCTATTGATTCAATAATTTTTTTTAATTCATTCTCCCTCTCCTCTGTTAATTCCAAAATTACTACTTTTTTATTAGATTTGTTTTTTTCAACAAATTCTAGTTTCCCTTTTCGATAAATTCCTTTATTTTTTAAAACACTTAGATAATATAATAATTGCCATTTTGCTGCTTCTACATCAGCATCTGATTTTTTTACCTCTGTTAAATACTCTTTTGTTAATTTATCTAATTTAATATTTTCAATTGCTATTTCACTGTTCGAACTTTGTAATCGTTCTTCATGAATTGCCTTTCCAATTTGTACGATTTCACTATTATCTTCAAGATTCAACCTATTTCCATGTAAATAACACTGTCTTTTACAATGGAAATAATAATTGATTAATGTTCCATTAACTCTCATAGACTCCTCCTTAAAATTAGAAATTAATCAAATGTGCTTATAAATTTATGTTATTGTTTAACTAATGGCGAGAGCGAATTCATCCCCGACCTTAGAGGTATTTCAAAACATCTCATGTTATTGTTTAACCCAATTCCATGTTGGGCGACGTGATTCTGATACGATTTCAAAACATCTCATGTTATTGTTTAACCTCTTTGTACGTGTCTGGTCTTTCGTCTTTTCTGTAATTTCAAAACATCTCATGTTATTGTTTAACATGTTCCGCCACAAAGTGAACCAGAATCTAAGAAAATTTCAAAACATCTCATGTTATTGTTTAACTTCCCTGCTACCGATATGCTCTTCATAATATGTTATTTCAAAACATCTCATGTTATTGTTTAACTCAACTGGAGAGCGAACGGTGGGAAGATGAACACATTTCAAAACATCTCATGTTATTGTTTAACGCATCTCCGATCTCCTCACTTGTGACCTCATAGTCAAATTTCAAAACATCTCATGTTATTGTTTAACTGGATTAGATGGAGCATTAAAAAGAATCGCTATCTAATTTCAAAACATCTCATGTTATTGTTTAACCGACCAGTTTTAGCATATTTAGATATTTAGAAAGATTTCAAAACATCTCATGTTATTGTTTAACTTTTTGTTCTGCCCCAAGTCGCTTTCATGTTTCACGATTTCAAAACATCTCATGTTATTGTTTAACTAGAATCAGTATCACAGTAAAAAACTTGTCCTTTTTCATTTCAAAACATCTCATGTTATTGTTTAACTTAATTCTATCCCTTAGTTGTATTTGGTTAATCCTATTTCAAAACATCTCATGTTATTGTTTAACAATGTCAAAAAGCTTAAGATTGCTTTTCCAACAGAATTTCAAAACATCTCATGTTATTGTTTAACTAGAGAATGGGAAAATGAAGAACCGATTGCAGACGAATTTCAAAACATCTCATGTTATTGTTTAACATTAATCGCTTGCAACACATAAGAACCTGTTAACCAATTTCAAAACATCTCATGTTATTGTTTAACTTTTTAAATATCTCTTCGATTCTTTTTTCTAATTCGATTTCAAAACATCTCATGTTATTGTTTAACTTTAATCGAGAGTATTATATTCACTAAGGAAAAGAATTTCAAAACATCTCATGTTATTGTTTAACAAGGTAAAAGATGCAATGCAAAGCGTTGCGGATCAAAATTTCAAAACATCTCATGTTATTGTTTAACCAACGATTTTACGTCATTTTTTAATGGTCTTTTTAAAAAAACAACGATTTTATGTACCTTTCCATTATTTTTTCCAAGTGCCCCCTCAATTTACTGTTTTTCTAAAAAAGTACATATTTCAGCCATTTCTAACACTTTTTCTGGAAATCACTTGGTAAAATTTTGTACTTTTAAATATCAATAAATAATCCTCCTGATTGTTCCAACAACTTTTTGTTTAACTTTCCGTTTTCAAAATATTGTTCTCCATCATAGATACATCGAAGTTCTCCTAAAATATCATTATATATTAAATCTGAATTTTTTTTGATTCTATATGTAAAATATTTAAGATTGCTTCGAGCAACCGAAAGTTTTATCTGCTTTTTTGCATATTCCATATCTGAATCTTCCAATATATTTTTGTATTCATTCCAAACTTCTTCGCCATCTAAAACAGTTCCATCTTCTAATTCAAGTCTACGACACAAAACAATATCCATGCTCCAACTATTATCATCTATCAATTGCATTCTTTTCGCAATTTCAGAAAAGTTTAACTTATTAATATTATTCCAAAAATCTTCTATTCCTTTTCCATCAGTATTTTCGTTTAAGTTTTTACGGAGTAGTTTAAAAACCTGATTATAATAATCATAAAAATGTTTATTCTCCAAGATTTGCTGCATATTCCTTTCACATAATGTAAATTCACGATTTTTACGAAAATCCTTTTGATAAATTTTTTCCCATGAATCTATATAGAAAAAATACGCCTTTCCTTTTCTCTTACATGAACGATTAATACGACCCAAAAACTGTTCTTCACTATCAAGTAAGGAAACATTTTTATATCCAACATCCATGTCAATATCAACACCAGCTTCTATTACCTGAGTTGCTACCAAAATCAGGTCTTTCATTTCTCCACTTTTTATTGGATTTAATATTTTTTCACGTTCATAAATAGAATCATCTCCTGTAATACATTTTACATCACATTCTATTTCTTTTGATTCTATCAGCATTTGATAAAAAGTATACGCCGAATCTTTTTTGATAAATTCAACCAATATTTTTTGTTGTTTTTCCTTATTCTCAATAATGTGTTGTAACAATTTCTCATATGTTATTTTATCATCTTCTAATAACTCATACGATATTTTGACTCGATTCTTAAAAATCGGATGTTCAAAATATAAATTTCGATTCTGCATTAAATGAACTACTTGATTTTTCTCGTCTGTTAACACTTCTAAATTAGGCAATGTTGCGGACATAATAATAATCTTCATGCCCATTAACGAAGCACAATATTTTAACATTGTAATAATCTCTGTCCAAATATAATTACGATAACTCTGAATTTCATCCAGCACAATTACAGAATCTGTTAGTTGGTAAAATCCAAAAATATCTTCTTTTTTTGATCCAAATAAAACATTAAAAAAACTCACATGCGTTGATAAAATCATTGGGTAATTCAAAAATTGTCGATCCAATAACGCTTCTTGATAATAATTCGTAGAATCTTCATTTTTTATATTTTCTTTTACTGTAATCGGTGTCAATGAGTTTACCACAACAATTTGATCCTGTAATTTCTTATCCTTGAAAAGCTCACTCAATGTTTTCATATTTTGTTCAACAAGCGTATTAAATGGATAAATATAAAATAACTTCTTTCCATGTTCACCCATTAAATGAAAACTCAATTGTAATGCTGTGTTACTTTTCCCACTTCCTGTTGGAGCTTCTAAGAAAAACAGCTCATTATCTAAATGTTTATTTAATTCCTTTTCTGCATCAAGAAATAATTCACTTCGAAGTTCATTCATATCTGTAATAGATTCAAGATGTTTGTCTTTCTCTATATATTTTGTATGTTCATAGTTGCGAATACTCTTTGAAATATCTGAATTCTTATATGATTCTTCATATTCTGCAATTGATAATCCATCTGCAAAATCATCTTTTTTCATATCTTGCATAAATTCCGTTGTCGCATGATAATCACTTGCTACAAGTAATGAATATGCAAGTCTGTAATAAAAATATTTTTGTATGTTCTCTTCTTTTTCAAAGTTCTTCTTTGCACTATAATGTTTCTTAAAAACATTGAAAATATTCTTTTCATTCTGCTTTTGTATCTTCGGGAATTTATTCTGATCAGACAAAAAATGTATCAACTCTCTTTTTTCTGGACTGTCCGTACACTCTGCATAACTGTTAAGTGACTCTAAATCGCTATGATGCCTGGATATAATATAAGCATGTTCCCAGATTATGACCATCATTTTCTTCTTTTCTTTTTTTTCAAATGCTTCTTCTTTTTCTAATAAATCAAAAAAGTAATCCAGATATAGAATAGAAGATAAAAAGGAATGTTCTGTACCAGAAAGTCCTTTTAAACTTTCTGGTATAGAATCATCATTATTTTTCATCTTTTTTCGTTGAAAATTCGGGTTACATTTTCCAATATCATGAAATATGATCATCTGCCATAACAACTTAATCATCCACCGATAAACAGCTTTTTTGTTTTTAAACTCCAATGCTTCACTAAATCTTCGTACCACACAATCAAGTTCCTTTTGATAAAATATTCTTTTAAAATAATATTTGCAACGATTCGTATGTTCTTCTAACGTCTCATAAATCGTAATACCATCTTTTTCTTTCATATGTGCATAAACAGGATAGTTAAACGAAGCAATATCTTCTAACTCAATAAAAGGTAATATGTTTTTCTCCATCTTCATAAATTTCTGTAAAAGCCTCCTCAACTGGTGCATTCGTTAATATAAACTTCTTTAATTCATGATGATTTGTTTCTAAATTCAATGTTAATGGTAAATATTCCTCATATTTAAAATCCATTTCATCTTGATCAAAATCTAATGCTTCACTAAGACTTAAACTCTGAATCGTAAGATTCTCAGCATCAACATTTTTAACTTCCACATATTCGGCTTTTTCTATTGTTGCCGGATGATCATTTTTCCCTAAATACGGAATATATACACACTGGCTGTGAATGATCATGTCCGCTAATTTCTGACTTTCATCATTATTCAACATAATATAAATCGTCCAAGATGGATCTTCAAGCCATTGTTCTTTTACAATCAAATTTCCACCTTGTTCCTGAGATGCATAACCTACAGAATTATTGAATTGTTGAAATTTCTTATTAAAATATCCATTCTCAGAATTTGGGACAATTGAAATTTTTACATCTTTTAGCTTCTCATAATATTCTGGAAAGTTTGTTATTTCATAACCATATCCTTTATATCCTAAAATTGCTCCAAACATTCCAAGTAATGCTGGCTTATGAATATTTCCATAAGTAAAATAGCAAACTGAATTTACCATCGGTACCTTAAAAAATGCTGTTTTCCCCGAAAGGATAAATTTTAGTGCTTTCATATATTACACCTCTTTTCGTGTAACAATATGATAATATTTTGCTCCTTCTAAATCATCTGCAATTTCTGTTGTACTTGGATTATAGTAGATTTCAATTGACTTAATCTGCTCTTTTAATGTTGCTAATACTTCTCCTGCAGAGATATGAATCGTATTCTTGTTTTCACCTTTTTCAAAAGTTATATACTGTGTTAAATTTGGTAAATATAAATGAGGTTCTGTTTCAACAAACATCGCAAACTCATTTTCACATCCTTCTTTTGCGTTCGTTGAATAAGAAGTGGCAGAAACTAAGGCTGTTTCTTTAAATTTATTATAATCATCCTCTGTATAACCTTCAGTAACTCCAAGTTCCATATATTCTCTATATGCAGCCGGATTTATTACAAATGGGTAGAAATAATGCGCTTCATCAGTTACAATCTTTGTTCCTAATGTAGAATTTTTTGCCTCTCCTTTTTCTTCAGTTGCTTTAGTTGCATCTCGGAAAGGAGAAAGAATTGGCTGTTCCTGTGGTTCACATTCTTCGTATTTATTAAATCCCTGTCCAAACTGTACTGCTCCTGTAATCGATATATTAACAGATGCTTCTGCAAAAGTTGCTCCAAAATTCTTAACATCAACAGCTTGAAATAAATTTTCCAAAACTTCTTTGACATCCGTGTTCTTTTTTAAATCTTCTACCTGAAATAACTGTTCATATCTTTCTTTTAAACTTCTTGGAATTAATGAAGTGGCACCTTTTTTACCTTTTTCAAAACGTAAGGACTTAATGTATAATACCTTATCTCCCTGATCATCCCACATTTTTTTCATTGGGTATTTTAAAGCTTTATCACTTCCAAATATTTCTCCACTAGTAATTGTTTTTGGATATCCTGAAAAATCTGCATTCCAGTTTGCCATAATTGCTGAAATTCCTAATACACCATAAACTCTTTTATCCATTGTTCATTCCTCCTATTCGTTATCCTCATCGTCCGTTTTCTTTTCATACATTAATGATGGTGCTGTAAAACCTGCCATGATCAATTCATGTTTTATTTCTTTTGGTTCATACTCCATTACATGAGATAAAAGTTGTGCATTTCTACCTCCATTGATGTGAATGATTTGATAATTATATTTCGTATACATTCGTAATAATCGTTGTTTTATAACTTTTGAATTCTTTGCATTAAAAAATGGGTTTACATAAGACTCTGTTTTATTATTTGCTTTACTTAAATGCAACAAATAAGAAACTGCCTGTCCTACAGCATACGAATATTCCTCATCTGATATAAAATCCCATTCCACATCTTTTGCTACATTAATATGTTCTCTCAGTTGATTTCTAATCTCACTCATATGAACTCCTACCTCCTGATCATCTAAATACTCTAAAAGTGACCATCTTAAATTAAATTTTCTCTGTGCTGCAAATGTTTCATCATTTAAGATTGAATTCTTAATTAAAGCTAACGATACATCATCCAATATTTTTACCAATTGATTTTGTTCTCCACGCCAAAACCAATTTGCTAAAATATTTCTACTTTTTAAGATAGATTGCTTTAAACAATCATCATAAATGTTCATATCTTTTGCATCTGTAAAAAAATTATTCTTTAATTTTCCTTCAAAAAATATGCCATTGATCAAATCCATAATTACCCATTGGTCTTCTATCGCTTCATCATAGTGAATCTTAGATTTTTCTATTCTTTCCTCAGGGATCTCAATATAGTTTTTTAAAACAAGTCCCGGTTCCAACTTTGTTTTATAATGAGTAATCACATCCGCTTCACAAATCTCAGCACCAGCTTTCCCCATTCTACATCTTAAATAATATCCACTCACTATATCTTCTGGCTTATCTTTATTTGTATACGAGCAAATTTTTTTATCTATATTATCCACATAAATGTGAAATCGTTTTTTTGATACTTGTCCAAAAAGATAATCAAAAAACTTTGATTGCAATAATGCACTTTCTTGGTCTAACAAATATGGAACTTTCACTTTTCTTGTCTTATTTTCCAAATATGGCTTTTTACTGTTCATTCCCATATTATCATTTGGCAAACCAACAATTCCTTTTTCAAACTCCATATTAAAATTATTATTATTGTAAATATTCGGAATTAAATATCTTTCACTTTCAATTTTATAAATTTCTTTTGTTTTCTCCTCTTCTTGATACACAAAAAATAATTTTACATAATTCTTTTTCTCAAGATTTATGCCTTTCCAAATATCTTCTTTATTGGCTAATATGAACTTCTCTATTTTATCTATTGCTTCAATGTCAGGCTGCCCCAGTCTTTCTTCTGCAACATGATATAATGCTCTTGCTTGTGGTTTTTTTTCATATTTTTTGTTTGGGTTTCTTAAAATTTCATAATATTGTTGAATAATTTCTTCTGATAATTTTCCTGATGTGACACTTTCTTTCTTGACTGCTAACGATAGATAGTTGTTTGAATGAATTACTTTTTTAGGATCTATTGGTTTATTCATTTCGAGTAGTTTACTTTTATAATCTAATTCTTGAATCAACAAATAATCCATATCATTGCTTATATCTACAGTATTTGTTTTTTTGTTAAAAATGATATCTACAGGATCTTTTATTACCCAACCATCATCTTTCATTACAATTAACCGATAGGTTCCGTCTTTAGGAATATAAGCATCTGTTATAATGCGCTCTCCTTTTTCTTGTAACATAATCTGGAATACTTCCATTGCTTCTTGTAACATAAAGAATCTTCCCTCCTTCCCTATAAATATTTGTAATTCACAAATCCGAGTCCCCTTGCGTTATTACAGCCCAATCCTACTCCCAATGCAAAATAAGCCAATTCTTGTGACAATTGTTCATTTGATATTCTAAAGCTCAATTTGTCCCCTAACAAATTGATATTTTTATATGAAACTTTAATCGGCACTCTATTATTAAATTTCATTACATCATACAACAAAATATCCTCACTAATATTTTGTCCCATAAATTGTTTATATTTTTTAATTAGATTAATCTTAATTATTTTTTCAAATTCAGGAACTGTCATGTTTCCTCTCCAATACCCCTCATCCGTCTTAACTACAATTGGTGTAATAGAATAAAGTTCTTCAATATGCTTTTTAGGAATAATTCTTAAATTTCCACCAATTCCTAGAAGTTCTTTTGATGTATGAGCATATAATTTTTCAGAGAAAAATTCTGCTAATTCTTGTTTTACGGTTCTGATTCTTAGAGTATAAACCTTACCTTCTTTATAAATACCATCTTTTTCAATTGGCCATGGTGCATCTGTTACATAGTATTTATAACCTTTATTTTCATGATATTGTAAAAATTCTTGATCTTTTGCAAGTACACTGTCTAAAAAGTAATTTATTTTTTCTGCTATTGTTTTATGATTTATGCTTTTTAGAAATTTGAGCTTGCATTGGTATTCAAATACCAGCATCAGCATCCCTCCATTCACTGTTTTCTTTGGTTGATTTGTTGTAATACATTACATGTTACGGTTTAAGATAAGAAATATTACCTTTTCTTGTATAAATTTCAATACATTTATGTTATTGTTTATACATAATAATACTCTTTCTTTTCTTATTTGCCAAATAGCTTTTAATAATTACCTTTTCTTTTATAATGATTAATATTCTTTTTTAGATAAAAATAAGTATGTAGCACCGACTATTTTATACCTTCGTTAAATGTTATTTAGACATCTTATGTTATTGTTTAACGAAAGATGCAGAGCATAAAGATAATACGATTTATTTATTTCAAAACATCTCATGTTATTGCTTAACAGCTTTGGTTTGATGGTGTCAAAGACCTTTTAGAATTTCAAAACATCTCATGTTATTGTTTAACAAGGTAAAAGATGCAATGCAAA
>OGCO01001959.1_pt1 | contig 28878 bp, 23 predicted proteins | sample 1570171 | NCBI WGS metagenome assembly OGCO01 (sample SAMEA4370583, study PRJEB24528) | human gut metagenome
CCTCTGCTAAGAACAACACCGAACAGGACTTCGAGTTCAGCTTCTACGACAATACAGATGACGCGCTGATTGAGGGACTTTCCCAGAATCAGGATTTCTTCAGCCTGCTGCTGAGTAATGACGACATCAAGCACCGTGTGTTGGGCGTGTTCCTGCATGAGGTTTACAAAGAACTGAGGGAACAGCAGTAATAAAAGAGGAGCCGCCAAGCGAGTAAAATCGTTTGGCGACTTTTTGTAAAAAATATGCGAGATTCTGTAGAAAAACAGGCTGACATATGCTACAATCAAACCAACGAAGAAGTGTATCTGTAATGCTTCTTTTTGCCATGCCATCTTCCACAACCAGTATCCGAAAGCCACTGCAAACGTTTTTTGCTATGGTCTTTTATTAAAAAATTCAAAAATCAAAAAGGCGGTGCAATTATGACTCTCGAAGACATCCAGAACGAATTTGAAGGTTTATATGATAGCAAAACTTTTCTATCATTGGCAAACTTCATTGGAAGCAATGGTGAGCGGGACGATGCCGGAGAATTTCAAGATGATTACGCAACACAAACTGCGGTGGCACTGGTTCGTCTTATTCACGGCGCTTTAAAGGACACCATTAAGTCTCCAGCTTTGGGTGGCTCAATCTATATCCGCTATTCGCGGGGCATTGCAGAAACTGTATTTGACCAACTCTATGTGGATTACGAAACGGTTCCGGACAACTTCGTACAATACTATGACCGTTGCGGAGAGTCTTTTCTGCTGTTCTATGCAGGAGATACTATAAATGATAAACGCCACTACATGGATAATGAAGAATTAAGTTTCGAAGAAACAGTAGATGAAATGTTAGAAACTTGGAAAGACGTAATGCGTAAACTATATAACTTGTTTGGCAAGTTGAACGTGCAAGTGAGAGAAATGCCTGCTGATGGACCAGAGGATTGAATGGCAGAGACTTCCGATTCTGTGACCGAATAAAATTAAGTTGTGGATGAGGTTGCAAATCGATTTTGCTTGAGTTACAATTAGGATGTTGAATGAATTCGTAATATTCTTACATGTATGGTTTACATTTTGATACTTTACTGAATTCTATACACTCCCAAACGATTGTGAAAAATAAAGATGCAATGTACAGTGCAATATAGAACAAACCTTATTGTGACGCTGTTCATGAATAAGGCTCTATGTTGCACACATTCCATAAGAGTTTTTCACGCAATCCAGAGCGCTCCTTGTATAAATATGCAAGGAGCGCTTTTGTTTATAATAGCCCCTATGATTGAACCATAGGGGCTATTTTTCTACAGCCGAATCAATTTGTTCTCTCGCAGCTTTTGGTTATCGCCCAAGACACATGCGTACTCATAATTAAGCTTCCGGCCGACAGGGCTTACCAGTGGGGCAACTCCAGACTGGACTATTGGCGTATCGCCAGGAGTCCTGTATTAAAATGTTCCATTACAAACAAAAGACTCGCAGCAGCGGGATACTTCAGCATCCTCAACTACTACGAGTCCTTGTACTTATGCGGTTGAACCGCCGTGTACCGGTCGGTACGCACGGTGGTGTGAGAGGTCAGCTCTTCGGTTAAGAGAGCCTCCTGCTCGATTCATACTTTATTCAATCCTTACAGCAGTTCTACGCCTGCATCTTTACAGGCCTGCGTGGTCGCGTCATCCCACAGGCTGACCTGGACTTCACCTACATGGGCCTTGCCCAACAACAGCATGCACAGGCGGCTCTGGCCAATGCCGCCGCCCATCGTCAGGGGCAGGGTGCCGTCCAGCAGCATCTTGTGGAAGGGCAGCTCCGCACGCTGCGGGCAGCCTGCTTCGGCCAGCTGGCGGCGCAGGGCGTCGGCGTCAACGCGGATGCCCATGCTGGACAGTTCCAGCGCACAGCCCAAAGGCTTGTGCCAGAAGAGGATATCGCAGTTCAGCGCCCAATCGTCATAGTCGGGGGCACGGCCGTCGTGGGGCTTGCCGCTCTTGAGCTTGCCGCCGATCTGCATAATGCAGATGGTGCCGTGCTCCTTGGCATAGGCGTTCTCGCGTTGTTTCGGGGTGAAGTCGGGGTATATATCTTCCAACTCCTGGGTCGTGACAAATGTCACTTTGCGGCCAAGGTGGATGTTATTTTTCAGTTCAGGGAACTTCCAGCGCAGCTCGTCAGAGGTCGCGCAGACCGCATCCACAATATCCCGTACAGTCTCCTGTAAAAATTCCAGCGTGCGCTGGTCGGCGGTGATAACGCGCTCCCAGTCCCACTGATCCACGTAGATGCTGTGCAGGTTGTCCAGTTCCTCATCACGGCGGATGGCGTTCATGTCGCAGTACAGACCCTTGCCCACACGGAAGCCATAGTCCTTCAGGGCCTTGCGCTTCCACTTGGCCAGCGACTGCACCACCTGTGCTTCGGTGCCGCTGTCCTTGATGTCGAAGGTGACCTTCCGCTCGACGCCGTTCAGGTCGTCGTTCAGGCCGGTGGACGCCTCCAGAAACAGCGGCGCGGACACGCGGTAGAGGTTCAGCGTGGCGCAGAGCGTGTCTGCGAACAGCCGCTTCACCGTGCCGATGGCGCGCTGGGTGTCGTACAGGTTCAGCGCGGGTGTGTAGTTTGCCGGAATGATGGTTTTACTCATGGCAGTTTACCCCTCTCTTGCCGCTCCCCGCCGCCGAATCACGGCACCGGAACGGCTTTCCCTTTATTACAGTAAATTATGACACAACTTCGGGGAGATGTAAAGGGGAGGAAAGAAAAAAGCCGCGCTCAGGCTGTAGAGCAGTGTCAAACTGCTTGACTTCCGGTGCGGCGGCCATTATAATAAATCTGTATCAGAACAAATGCGTTGATCCGGGCAGAGTAGCGCAGGGAACGTCTGCACAGAGAGAATGGGCCGTTGGCTGGGAGCCTGTTTGCAGAGGGGTACGTGAAGTGCGCCCGGAGAGCACACTGCGGGAAGGATAGTATCGCAGTGCGGCCGCCGCCGTTACCGGCTTTGAGCGACAAACAGAAGTGGAACCGCGATTTTGAACGAAAACCGCCTTCGGAGTCCTTACGACAGTAAGGATTCCGGAGGTTTTTTGCTTATCGGTTTTCACGGAGCGAGACTGTGAGGGTCGCGGCTTCTGTCTGCCACACAAAAGGAGAGGTTTTTATGCAGATTTTCAACACCCTGACCCGTCAGAAAGAAGAGTTCGTCCCGCAGGTGCCCGGCGAGTATCGCATCTACGTCTGCGGCCCGACCGTTTACAATTATATCCACATCGGCAATGCCCGCCCGCTGATCGTCTTCGACACCCTGCGCCGCTATCTGGAATACCGCGGCAACAAGGTCATCTATGTGTCCAACATCACCGATATCGATGATAAGCTCATCAAAAAGGGGCAGGAAGAGGGCACTTCCATGAAGGAAGTTGCCCAGCGCTTTGAGGCTGAGTACCTCAAGGATGCCGCCGGCCTGAACTGCAAGAAGCCCACCGTCCAGCCCCGCGCTACCGAGCACATCCAGCAGATCCTCGATATCGTTAAGGATCTGATCGACTCCGGCCACGCCTACGTCGCCAAGAACGGCGATGTCTACTTCCGCGTCAAGAGCGACCCGGAGTACGGCAAGCTGAGCCACCTGAAGCTGGACGATCTGGAGAGCGGCAACCGCGAGCTGCGCAGCCAGATGGACGATGGCCTGAAGGAAGACCCCGCCGACTTCGCCGTCTGGAAGGCCGCTAAGCCCGGCGAGCCCGCATGGGAAAGCCCCTACGGTATGGGCCGCCCCGGCTGGCACATCGAGTGCAGCGCCATGAGCCGCACCCATCTGGGCAAGACCATCGACCTGCACTGCGGCGGTCAGGACTTGATTTTCCCCCACCACGAGAACGAGATCGCCCAGAGCGAGTGTGCCAACGGCTGCGAGTTCGCCCGCTACTGGATGCACAACGGTTTCATCAACGTGGATAACCAGAAGATGTCCAAGAGTCTGCACAACTTCTTCACGGTCCGCGATGTCGCCAACCTCTACGGCTACGAGCCCATCCGCTACTTCATGCTGACCGCAGGCTATCGGATGCCGCTGAACTACACCGTGGATCTCATTGAGAGCTGCAAGAACAGCTTGGAGCGCCTGTATACCTGCCGCGAGAACCTCGACTTTGCCCTGAGCAAGAGCGAGTTCGGCGCCGACGAGACCCTGAAAGCCAAGGCCGATGAGGCCCGCACCAAGTTCTGCAAGGCCATGGATGACGACCTGAACACCCCCGATGCGCTGGCTGCCGTGTTCGATCTGGTCAAGGAGATCAACACGTTGTCCGCCGCTTCCAGCAAGGAAGCGCTGGAGGCTGCTGCCAAGGCCTTCGACGAGATCACCGATGTGCTGGGCCTGATGTACAACCGCAAGAAGGACGAGGTGCCCGCCGAAGTGACCGAACTGGTGGAGAAGCGCGCCGCCGCCAAGAAGGCGAAGGATTGGGCCGCCGCTGATGCCATCCGCGCCCAGCTGACCGAAATGGGCTGGGCCGTCAAGGATACGGCACAGGGCCCGCAGTTGAGCAAGATCTAACGAGCTGAGCGAACTGCCGCGCGTCTGCGCGGCAGTTTTTATATAAAAATCTTGAATCACTTGAATCCCGTTATTGACCGAAAGCGCAGGATGCGGTAAAATTAGGGTGGCTCGAAGCAAGATCGGGCCCGGCGGCACTTCGCCGCACGATCGCAAATTTTGGATGCAAACAGGAGGTCTGCAAAAATGAAGACCAAAAGGATGATTTCGCTGCTGCTCGCCGTTGTTCTGACGCTGAGCGTGGCCGTTACCCCGGCGTTTGCAGCATCGGCGGGCAGCGAGCTCGCCGCCGGAAAAAGCGCAAACGTCGAAGAAACCAACGATGTCGTTTCCATCCGTCTGACTACGTCGGGCGATCTAGTTTATGGTTCCCCCTTCACCCTCAGCGTGCAGACGCACCCCGCCGACACCCAGTATATCGGCGTGATCATCGGCATCAAGGGCGAGGCCAAGGGCTATGTGACCTTGGTGCTCTCGGATAAGATCCGCACCCTGCTCAAGATGATCCCGCTGCCGCGCAAGATGTCGGCGACCCCGGATCAGGAAGAGGAGTTCAACCTCTACGCCTACCTCAAGCAGTTGATCGACGGCAACGACGTCAGCGTGCTGCTCCGCGTGGCGGACGAGGTGGTGTCCGTGATGGACGTATTGCAGTTCTATATGCCCACCATCAAGGACTTCTCCACCGGCCTGAAGCTGGCGCTGGAGTTGATCCGCAAGTATCTGCCGGAGGGCGCCTTCAGCCGCATCTACGTCGATGAGCAGCCCACCGATTCCGGCCGCTACATTGCGGGCGCGGTGGCGCTGGAGTCCGGCGATATGAACACCGCCGGCATGGCCATGTTCCGCATCAAGCCCAAGAGCGAGGGCGTCCGCGCCTACTGGGCGCAGGAGCTTCCCGCCAGTATGACCGCGGAAGAGGTGCAGAACTACAATCTCGCCGCCGTGGTGGAGTCGGACGGGCAGGTGGTGCCGGAGGGCAAGGTGACTTACACTTACAAGAAGCCCAGCCTTTTCAGCCGCACCTACGATACCCTCCCCGCCGAACCCGGCGAGTACATCCAGACCGCCGCCGTGGGGGGCAACTACTCCTGCGATAAGATCAGCCGGACCATCGTGATCCGGTAAACGCCCCATAAAAAAGAACGCGCCGCCGCACAGTTTTGGATGCTGTGCGGCGGCGTTTTGTGTTGTAATTCGTCGAATGATATGCTACAATAAAAATGCCGCCGAAAAGGCGGTGGATAAGGTGCTGTGTCGAAAACACAGGCGGCTGCTCTTACTGGTGGGACGCTCGTTTCATGAAAAATCATGGAAGGAACGTTATACCGAGGGGCGAGCTTATTTTTGAAGTCGAACCCCGGACTCGTGGTATAACGGGAAAGGGGGAATGTCGGATGACATTGTCTGAATTGCTGGCGCTGCTGACCCTTCTGGTCGCAGCAGCCGCGCTGATGGTCGAAGTGGCAAAAGCCGGGTTCGACATCGCGTGGAAAGTCGCACACGACAGATCAAACGATGACAACAAGAAAAGCAAGTAACCGCCTCAGCTTCCTACACTGACGGCTGCTTGCTTTCTTTGTGCATAACATGAAACGAGCGACTGCCGGTAACGGGTAGCCGTTTGCCGACCAGCGCCTTTTCTACTTCCATTATATCCGTTTTGGACGTGTTGTCAAGGGTTTTGGGAGCGTGATCGCTCAGATCCCCCGGAACCGCCAGCCCCAGCCCCAGCCGCCGCCGCAGCAGCAGTTGCAGATGAGGTTCAGCAGGATCATGCTCCAGCACCAGCGCATCAGGCCGCCCGGCTGGGCGTAGGTCGTCTGGGTGCGGTAGGTCTGGCCGGAGCTTTGCAGGTTGCGCAGATGCACCTGATATTCGGTGTTGCCCGGCTCCATCTGAGCGGCGCGGCGGGCGTCCTGCAGCGCCCCGATGCTGTTGCCAAGGCCCTGATTCGCCAGCGAGGAGAGGTAATACCACCGGGCTGTGCGGTTCGAAACGCCGTCCAGCACGCGGCGGGCTTCGGCGTAGCGCCGGTTCGCGATGAAGTTGCGGGCGGCCTGCAGCTCCGGCGTGTCGGTGCTGTTATAGCTGGCGCCGCTCTGCTGCTGGTAGCCGCTCTGCTGCTGGTAGCCGCCGAACCCGAAGCCGAAGCCGAAGGGGTCAAAGCCGAAGTCCCAGTCGCCGTCCTGCTGGGTATAGCCCTGCTGGCCGTAATTTTGCTGGAAACCGCCGTAATAGCTGCCGCCATAGCTCTGCTGGCCGTAGGGGCTGCCATAGCCGCCGCTCTGGGGGCCGGTCTCGCCCTTGGTGATGGCGTCGTAGGCGGCCTGAACTTCCTTGAAGTGCTCCTCGGCCGTGGGGTCGTTGGGGTTCAGGTCGGGGTGCCAGCGCTTGCACTTGGCACGGTACGCTTTTTTGATTTCTTCATCGCTGGCTCCGCGCTGGATGCCCAGCACCTCATAGGGGTCTTTCATGGATCAACTTCCTCACGTCTCTACTAGGCTTTGTGCCGCCGGGCTGGGGGCACACAAACAAAATTAAGTGTACAGGACTGCGCCTGAAAAATCAAGAGAAACCGCCCAATTCAGGCGGTTTTGTGCTTCTGCTTCTCGTTTTTGCAGTTGTATTTGAGCCACACGCCCGAATACAGGATGTTCCGCAGCAGGTCCACGTCCTCTACGCAGGGCAGACGCTCGAAGCTGCGGGCGCAGTTCGAAAGCAGCAGCTCGAAAATTTCCCGCATCTCTTCCTCGTAGCCGGGGGTCTGGCTCAGGGAGCGCAGAGGGTTGTAGGCCCCCTTGCGGGTATCCTTGGCGAGGTCGTCGTAGGCGTCCAGCAGGTAGATGTACTTGCCGAGGTTGAAGCCGATGCTCCGCAGCTCCGGCGACCAGTGGTCTTCTTGGTAGTCGAAGAGTTCCGCCATCAGCTCACCGAAGCAGCCGGATACGGCGTCGAGGTCCTCGCTGCCCTTGGCCTCATACTGGGCCAGCCGGTCCAGACAGGCGCGGATAGCACCGCACTGCCGGGGCCAGCGGGCCGCTGCGGCCTCGGTGGGGGAGGCCAGAAGCTGCTGGAACCCAAGGCCGAGGAGGCTGTGGTCGTCCTTCCACTTGTCCGCGGCGTTGTAGTAGTGGAGCGCGACGCTCAGGTCGGCGCAGTAGTCCGTGGGGGCGCTGGCTCGCCAATCCACTTTCCGGATGAGGTGGATGGGGCAGTGGCCGCTGCCGGCAGCAAGCTCGCTCTCGCCCTCGTACAGGCTGGAGAGCAGCAGGTTCAGAAAAGTCAGGTCATAGCTCAGGGTCAGCCGCCCCCGCAGCCCGTGCAGTGCGCCGATGCGGCGGCAGAGCCCGCAGTAGGCGGTGCGGTAGCGGGCCTGTGCTTCGGGGGAGAGGGCTGCCTGATTCGGGATCACATAGCCGAACATGGGTCAGCTCTTCTTGATGAACTGGGTGCCGCAGCGGGGGCAGGAGATCTGGATGCGGCCCCGGCCGCGGGGCACCCGCAATTTCTGGTGGCACTGGGGGCAGCGGTAGTAGTGGTAGACCTTCCGGTTGGCCCACTGCTCCTTCCAGCTGCGGAACTTGCTGCCCACACGATCCTTGAGGGTGTAGAACTTGTAGTTCTCCTCCGTCCGCTTGGAGATGTTGCGGCTGAAGGTGCGGTAGTAGCAGAACACCAGCAGAGCCACACCCAGCCATGTGAACAGGCTGACCCGGCTGACGATGGCGATCAGCAGCAGCACCAGCGAAGCGATGCTCAGGAACTGGTTCAGGCCGTCGGTGCCGTAGCGGCCGATCATGAAGCGGCGAAGTTTTTCTCTCATAGTCTTACAGTCCTTTTTCCTCAAGATATCTTCAAAAGAGGACGGCCGAGGCCGTCCTGCTGTTCTTTACAAGGATAGAATATCAGCCAAACATGATAAAACTTTGAACGGAGTGCAAATCTATCATGAAAGGACGGCGTTTAACCGCGTTTGCGCACGGTGAGGGCGGCTTCGGTGTCCAGCGCACCCTCCATTTTGCAGTGGAGGACGGCCCGGCCCGCTTCGCCGGTGGTGGCGAGGTAGGTGCCCGCCATGCCGCCCCGCAGCGGCACCACGCTGGGGCCGAGGATCTTCACCGGGCCTTCGACGGAAAGCTGGACGGCCTCGCCGCAGTAGGGCAGGAGGTTGCCGTTCTGGTCGATGGCCCGGAGGCTGACGGCGGCGCAGTCCCATGTGGGGCCGTCGGTCAGCAGGGGATTCAGGACAGTGCACTCCAGCCGGACGCTCTGCACCGGCTCCTTGACCACGGTGCGGACAGCCCGGCCGTGCCAGACGGCCTCGAACCGGTAGACGCTGGAAGGGGAACCCAGCACGCCGATGTACTTGTAGTACATCCGAAGCAGGTCGTTCCAGCCAAGCCGCAGCGACAGCAGCCGGGCCCGGCTCAACGGTGAGAGGGCCAGCGCGTCCCGGCGCATCTCATTGAGGATGGCAGCCACCTGCGGGGCGGCCACGGGGTCAAGGCCCTCGTACTTTTCCAGCAGGGAGCCGACGAAGTCCTGCACCTCGATGGGCGGATGAGGCAGCGCGGCAAAGCGGCCCCGGCGGTCCGGGGTGAACTCGGCGATGAAATCGTTGCCGCGGTAGAGCCGGACGCTCTCGGCATTGGTGAACACCCAGCACGCCCCCGCAAAGCCGCCGGGGTGATCCCCCAGCGCCATGCTGGACGAAACTTCCAGCACGATGTCCGAAGGGGAGCGGGGCGTTTTCTGGCTGGCGTAGACGGCGGCGGAGAGCTTCGGGTTCCGGAACATGTCCAGCACGCCGTGGTAGCAGATGCGGTCGCCGCTGCCGAACTCCTTGTGGGTGTTGTAATCGGCCATGCACCAGCCCAGCGCCCCGGCCACGCCCGGCTGGGCGATGGCGTCGTTCAGGACGGCGGCATGGTGCAGCGCTTGGACCAGCCGGTGCGGCTCGTCGTCAAAGGCTTTGGCCGGGAACTGCTGGCCCCCGAATTCGCTGATGAGGTAGCCTTTGCGGATGTCGGGGGTGACGTTGGCTCGGTTCTCGCACCCCGGCCCCCGCCCGGCGTAGGAGTGGTCGTTGTAGGCGTAGACGTCTTCCAGAAGCTGATCCTTCCGGCGGATGTGGACCCCGGCGGTGGGGCGGGTGGGGTCGAGCCGGTGGACGGCCTCGTTGGTGCGCTTGTAGAAGGCTTCGTCGTCGGCGCTGGCGTTGACCCGTACCCCCCACAAAAAGACGCTGGGGTGGTTGCGGCACTGGCAGACCATCTCGCGGCAGTTTTGCAGCGCTTGGGCCTTCCAGCTTTCGTCCCCGATGTACTGCCAGCCCGGCATTTCGAGGAAGACGAGCAGCCCCAACTCGTCGCACGCATCGAGGAAGGCGGGGCTCTGGGGGTAGTGGCTGGTGCGGACGGCGTTGCAGCCCAGCTGCTTTTTCAGGATGTGGGCATCAAGCTGCTGGATGCTGTCCGGCATGGCATAGCCCTGATAGGGGTAGCTCTGGTGGCGGTTCAGGCCCCGCACTTCGACCCGCTGGCCGTTGAGGTAGAGCCCGCCCGCGACGAATTGGATGGTGCGGAAGCCGAACCGGGTGGACTTTTCGTCCAGCACCCGGTCGGGCAGACCGCCGGTGCCGGGGCGGATGAGCCGCACCGTGAGGGTGTAGAGGAAGGGGTGGTCGATGCTCCACGGGTGGACGCCGTTCAGGGTGCCCACGATGGGCAGGGACAGCTCCCCGTCGTAGAGGGCGCGGCTCCCGGCGGGGCTGCGGATCTCGGCTTGGAGGGTGCAGCCCACGGTCTCACCCACGGTGGAGGTGTAGATGCGGAAATCGCCCTCAGCCTGTGCCTCCATGAAGATATCGCGCAGATAAGCGGGTTCTTTCACGTCCAGCGAGACGGCGCGGTAGATGCCGCCGTAGGTCAGGTAATCGATCTGGCCGCCGAAGGGCGGGATGTTCAGGTCCTCGCGGCTGTCGCAGCGGACGGCGAGGACGTTTTTCTCCCCCAGACGGAGGGCTTCGGTGAGATCGACTGTGAAGGCCGTGTAGCCGCAGCCATGGTGGAACACCCGCCGCCCGTTGCAGAACACGGTGGCGTCGTGGGCTACGGCGTCAAAGGTGAGCAGCACGGTGCGGCCCTGCCACTCCTTCGGGGCGAAAAACTCCCGCCGGTAGCCGCAAAGGCGCTGGTAATCGTTTTCATTGCAGTAATTGTAGGGCAGCGTCTTGACCGTGTGCGGGATGCGCACGGGTTCCAGCGCAAGCTCCGGGCACTCCGGCCGCACGATGGCGGGGTCGAAGGTGGGGGTGAACAGCCAGCCGTCGTTCCAATCGTAATGTTCCATAGTCCGCTCTCCGTCGTGGTAAAAATACTTATCTTAATGCTACCACAAAGTTGTGAACGAAAAAAGCATTTATCTTATAAAATTTGTCATCGGACGGCGGGGATTCTCTGGGTGGGAGATGCCCGCGGCCTTGCCCGCTTCGATGCAGCGGAGCAGCCACGCCATATTGCGGCCCAGCTCCCGCATCACGGCGCAGCCCTCTTCGTCCTGTAAGACCTGCTCCGGGTTGGAGCCATGGACCATGGGCCAGTAGGAGCCGCTGACGAGGGGCATGTGGAAGAACTCCGGGTACTTCACCAGTTGGTCAAGGGTGGTGGTAGTACCGGCGCGGCGGGCCGAGCAGCAGATGGCGGCGGGCTTGTAGGCCAGATACTTGCCGCCCGCGTAGCTCAGCCGGTCCATAAAGCTGGTCATGTTGCCGGATGCGGAAGCGTAGTGGACCGGGGTGCCGAAGACGAAGGCGTCGGCGGTCTTGGCCTTTTCGATGGCCTCGTTGACCACGCCCCCGAAGACGCAGCCCTTGCCCGCAGCGCAGCCGCCGCAGCCGATGCAGCCGCCGACGGGCTTAGCGCCGACGTTCAAAATCTCGGTATCGATGCCGGCGGCGTTCAGTTCCCCGGCGATGAGGGACAGGGCGGTGTAGGTGCAGCCCTTCTCGTGGGGGCTGCCGTTGATGAGCAGGACATTCATAGTAACTCTCTCCTTTTGACGGTGCGCGGAGCAAAACCGCGCTCTGGGCTGATTTTAGCACATTTGTCGCCGGAGTGCAACGCAACCCTTGACAAAGTGCGGTGTCTTGACAATAATATAAAGATACACAAACGGATGCAAAAAGGAGGCAACCACATGCGAGTCATTGCAGGAGACGCACGGGGCAGACGGCTGGAGGCCCTGCCCGGCACCGATATCACCCGCCCCACCCTCGATCAGGTCAAGGAGGCAATGTTCAGCATCGTCCAGTTCGACCTGCCCGGTGCACGGGTGCTGGACCTGTACGCCGGAAGCGGCCAGCTGGGCATCGAAGCTCTTTCCCGCGGGGCAGCGCGGTGCGTGTTCTTGGACGAGAACCGCGAGGCCGTGAACATCGTGATGAAGAACTGCAAGACCTGCGGCGTGTTCGACCGCAGCCGGGTCAACATCGGCGAGGCGGCGCGGTATCTTTCCGCGTGCCATGAGCAGTTCGACCTCGTTCTGTTGGACCCGCCGTTCCGCGGTGGTACGCTGGAAAAGATCCTTCCCAGCGTGGACAAGGTGGTGGCTCCCGGCGGCATCGTCCTGTGCGAGAGCGAGACAGGCCTTGTGCTGCCCGCCGAGGCTGGGGAGCTGACCTTGAAGAAACAGTATAAATACGGCAAGGTGCTGCTGTGGAAGTATGGAAAGCCCATGCAGCCCGCCGGAGAGGAAGATGCGGAATGAACGTAAACGAGCTTTTGGATACCATTGAGGACGCTCTGGAAGAGAGCGCCGGGATGCCCCTTTCGGGCGGCAAGCGGATCGTGGACGTGGAGCAGATCCGGGATTATCTGGACGAGATCCGCCAGAATCTGCCGGTGGAGCTGCGTCAGGCACAGTCCATCGTCAGCGACCGTGCCCAGCTCATCGATTCGGCCAACGCACAGGCACAGGCCATCGTGAAAAAGGCCGAGGAGCGGGCCCGCATCCTCGTCAGCGAGGCCGAGATCGTCAAGGCGGCCCAGCAGCGGGCGTCGGAGATCGTCTCCGCCGCCCAGACCGAGGCCCGCACCGTCCGCCAGACCGTGACCGACTACTGTGATAATATGCTCAAGACCACCGAAGAGACCATGGCCGAGAACGCCGCACAGGTGAAAAGTGTGCGTGCAAACCTCCGCCAGAGCCCCCGCAAACCCATGTAATTGGGCCCCTGCGGAGTTTGTCAAAAAAACAGGACGTCCCCCGCAAGCAAAGTACACGGCTTGCAGGGGATTTTTTTGGTGATTTTTGAGGAAAAAGCACCGCCAAAAGCCTTGCATTCGCACACTGGTTTTGTTAAAATAAAATTGAATCCGAAGAGGTGCTTGGGGCAGTGTGCCCCTCAGAGCACCCGGCGGGGTCTGAAAAATGAAAAAATGACGGCTCACCGCACAGGATGAAGGACTGAAACAACAGAAAGGAGGCTGGGCCCTATGGAAAACGAACAACACGGACAAGCCTTTGACCCGGCCTCGTTTGAGCATGTGCCCGTACTGCTGAACGAGTGCCTCGACGGCCTTGCCATCGACCCGGCGGGCATATACCTCGACGGCACCGCCGGAGGGGCGGGCCATTCCCGCCAGATCGCGCTCCGTCTGGACGCAGAAAAGGGCGGGCGGCTCATTTCCCTCGATCAGGACCCCGACGCGGTGCAGACGGCCCGCGCAAGGCTGGCCGGGCTCCCCGCCACGGTGGTGCAGATCAACTTCCGCTTTGCGGGACAAGCCCTTGAACGATTGGGCATCGAACAGATCAACGGGGCGCTGCTGGACCTCGGCGTATCCAGTCATCAACTGGACGACGCGGCCAGAGGCTTTTCCTACCGGGCGGACGCGCCGCTGGATATGCGGATGAGCCAAGAGGGCGAGACCGCCGCCGACCTCGTGAACACCGAGAGCCGGGAGGAGCTGGCCCGCATCCTGAAGGATTACGGCGAAGAGCCTTTTGCTTGGCAGATCGCGGGGAAGATCGTGGAGGCGCGGGAAACATCCCCCATCGAGACGACCTTGCAGCTGGCCGACATCGTGGCCAGCGCCATGCCCGCCGCCGAGCGCCGTAAGAACAAGAACCCTTCCCGCCGCACCTTCCAAGCGCTGCGCATTGCGGTCAATCACGAGCTGGACGCGCTGGAAGAGGGCATGGACACCATTTTTGAGCATCTGGCACCGGGCGGACGCTTCTGCATCATCACCTTCCACTCCCTTGAGGACCGGCTGGTGAAGAACAAGTTCCGCCGCTGGTCCACCGCCTGCACCTGCCCGCCGGAGTTCCCGGTGTGCGTCTGCGGCGGCAAGGCCAAGGCAAAGCTGATCACACGCAAACCCATTGAAGCCAACACGCAGGAGCTGGAAGAGAACCGGCGCAGCCGCTCGGCCCACCTGCGGGTTTTGGAAAAGATCTGAGGGCGGCACAGCCCCGGAGATGTGAGGAGGAGATCACCATGGGTCAGGCAGCATACGATATGACAGAGGTTCGGCGCAGAAGAGCGCCGCAGGCACAGCCCAAAGTCCCACTGCGGGTAGAAAAGGGCGGCAAAAAGCGGCTGAACCCCGTGCGGGCCGCCATGCAGCACGCGCTGCAGCTGGTGGGCGCGGCTTTGCTGGTGGGCTTTGCGGTAAGCCTGCTGTGGAGCGAGGCGCAGCTGGTGGAGCTGAATTCTCAGATCCAGAGCGCCAAGGCAGAGCTTGTGAGCGAGCAGAGCCAGTATACATACTACAACAGTGCCCTGAACAGCCGCACCAACATCACAAGTGTTGAGGAGACCGCCACACGCCTGGGGCTGATGAAGATCGACCAGAGCCAGATCACCTACATCCGGCTGGATGAGGGCAGCGTTCTGGTGCGCAAGGCATCCGCTGTGCGGCAGTGGTCGGATCTGCTCCACGATGGGACAATGACCATTCTTGCCTCTGTCAGAACGGCAAAATAAACCAAACAACGAAAAGCGTGCGGCAGCGCACGCTTTTTCGGTTTTCTTCGGGAGTACGCAATGCAAACACCATCCTCCAATCCCAAAAAGAACAGTGCCCGCCGCCGCAGTGCGGACCCGCACGCACGGCTCAGTGCCCGGCTGCGTCATATCAGCTTTGGTGCCGCCGTGCTTCTTGTGGTGGTCGCCGCGCTGACCGTGATCTACAGCCTGTACAAGATCCAGATCCGCGATGGTGCCACCTACCGCCAGTACGCCGCCGAGCAGCAGCTGCTGGACAGCACCATTCAGGCCACCCGCGGTGAGATCTACGACACCAGCGGCATCACGCTGGCCTCCACCAGCGTGGTCTGGACCATCTGGGCCGACCCCTCCTACAGCACGGCCCTGTATACCACCACCACCGATCAGGATACCAAGGCGGAGACCCGCACCATCGATGAGGCCGCTATGAAGGAGGTCTGCACCCAGATCACCCTGCGCCTGCTTTCGGGCGATGGCGAGAGTCTGGACAGCGTGGACACCACTTCAGCGGAGTACCAGACCCAGTATCAGGCGGTCTGCGATGCCCTCTCCAAAAACGAAAGCTCCTATCAGGTGCTGGCTACCAAGGTCAACAACGCCATCAAGCTCTCCATTGAGGAGTACGTCAAGACCTACAACAAGGCCCACAGCAAGAGCGGAAAATCCGCCGGTGCGCTGGAAAAGATTCTGGCCAAGCTGGGTCTGGGCCAGCAGGAGAGCGACGACGGCACCCCCACTGTCCGCAAGGGGCGGGTGTCGGTGTCGGCCTCCAAGGGCTTCCAGCGGGATTACCCCTACGGCCGCTTTGCCGCTGCCGTGCTGGGCTTCTGCAATGCGGATGGTCAGGGCGTGTACGGTCTGGAAAACTCCTATGAGTCCACGCTGGCCGGTGTGAATGGCCGCACCATCACCCTGCGCAACGCTTACGGCAACGCCATTGCCGATGAAAACGCCACCACCTACGCCGCCAAGGACGGTTCCAATCTGGTGCTCTCACTGGATGTGAACATTCAGGAGGTGGTGGAGCGCTACCTGAACGAGGCCGTGGCGGCCAACACCGTTGAGAACCGCGGCTGCGCCATTGTGATGAACGTCAAGACCGGTGCCATCCTTGCCATGGCCTCCAAACCCGACTTTGACCCCAACGACCCGCTGAACTACACCGCCAACGAGGCTTATCTCAACGAGCTGGTGCACGCAGAGCCGGAGCTTTACGGCGTCTATAAAAAGGACGCCGACGGCAACTACATCACCGATGAACAGGGCAACAAAATTCTGGACGAGGAAGCGGACTATTCCGGCTACTACCGGGATATCCTGTGGAAAAACAAGGCCATCACCGAACTGTACTACCCGGGCTCTGTGTTCAAGGTCATCACCTCTGCCATGGGCATCGACTCCGGCGTGGCGACCATGAACACCACCTTTACCTGCTCCGGCGCTTACGGCGTAGCCAAGGAGACCTACCACTGCGCAGGACGCAAGGCGCACGGCCTGCTCAATATGGCCGAGGCACTGCGCAAGAGCTGCAACATCTACTACATCCAGCTGGGGCAGCGCGTCGGCTCGCAGCAGTTCTATAACTACTTCGATGCCTTCGGCTTTACCGCCCGCACCGGGGTGGACCTGCCCAGCGAGACCAACTTTATGCAGTACTACCGCGCCGACCAACTGGGCGAGGTGCAGCTGGCGTCCTCCTCCTTCGGTCAGGCCATGGCCATCACCCCGCTGCAGATGTGCACCGCCATTGCAGCCACTGTCAACGGCGGGTATCTGGTCACCCCCCATGTGGTGGATAAGATCACCGATGCCAACGGCAACGTCATTCAGGAGATCGGCGCAAACGTGCGCCGTCAGGTCATCAGTCAGAGCGCCAGCGAGGTCATCCGGGAGATGATGGAGTACGAGGTGGGCAACGGCACCGGTGGCGGCAAAAACGCCTATGTGTCCGGCTACCGCATCGGCGGCAAGTCCGGTACCTCCGAGCAGCTGAATATGCACCGCCGCGCCGATGGCGACTATAAAAAGGTGGCCTCCTTTGTGGCAGTGCTGCCCGCCAACGACCCGGAAATTCTGGTCTACGTCATGCTGGACGACCCCAACAACGCCCGGACGGACTATTCCTCCATCCTTGCAGCCCCTGTGGCGGGCAATATCATCAGTGAGGTGGCTCCCTATCTGGGCATTGCCACCGACGGCGAGGACCGCAGCGGCACCATCGTTACCGTGCCGAACCTTGTGGGCACCGAGTGGAGCAACGCGCAGGTAAGCCTGAACATTCAGGGCTTGAAGCATCAGCTGCAGGAGAGTCAGAGCAGCCAGTCTGCTGCCCCGGTCACCTACCAGTACCCACACGCGGGGAGCAAGGTGCCCTACGGCACCACCATCTACCTGTATACCGATACCTACGAGGGCAGCCACACCGAGGTGCCGGATGTGACAGGCAAGAGCCCGGACTTTGCCCGCCAGATGCTGAGCGCCGCCGGGCTGAACTGCGTGGTGGAAGGCAGCGGTACGGTGCAGGCGCAAAGCGCCGAGCCCGGCTCCAGCGTGCAGCGCGGCACCATCATCACCCTGACCTGTGGGTAAAACAGCTTTTTCGGCATCTTCGACCAAGGCTTTCAGCATAAAGCACTGCTGCAAGGCAGTGACGGATGAGGGTGCAGCATTCAATAGAACGAGAGGGGATAGAACAATGGAAAAGATCCATGCAAGCAAGCTTCTGGCAGGGCTGGTGCCTGCCGGAAAACTGACCAGTGACCCGGAGGTGGCACTGGTCACCACCGACAGCCGCGAGGTAAAACCCGGCTGCATTTTTGTGGCCTTCCCCGGCGAGCGGTTCGACGGCCATGATTTCGCCGCCCGTGCGCTGGAGCAGGGCGCGGAGTATGTGGTGATCAACCATCCCGTGCCCGGTGTGCCGGAGGAAAAGGCCATCCTTTGCCCGGACAGCTACCACGCCATGATGGTGATGGGCGCAAACTACCGCAGCCAGTACCACCCCAAAATGGTGGGTGTGACCGGTAGTGTGGGCAAGACCACCACCAAGCAGATGACCTACGCCGCCCTGAGCGGCTTTGGCGAGACCATCAAGACCGAGGGCAACCAGAACAATGAGCTGGGCATGCCCCGCACCCTGATGCGGCTGGAAAGCAGTACCGAGTACGCAGTCATCGAGATGGGCATGAGCCATGCCGGCGAGATCGACCGTCTGGCGCGGGCAGCACGGCCGGATGTGGGCATCATTACCTGCATCGGCGTGTCCCATATCGGCAATCTGGGCAGTCAGGAGAACATCTGCAAGGCAAAGCTGGAGATCTGCAACGGTCTGCCGGAGGGCGCACCGCTGGTGCTGAACTACGACGACCCCTTCCTGCGCAAGGCGGTGCTCCCCGCCCATGTGCGCCCGGTGTGGTTCAGTCTGAGCGATGAAAACGCAGACGTCTGCGCCCTGTCCATCCGGCAGGAGACTGACGGCATGAGCTTTGTGCTGGAAGATCAGGAGCACGGCACCTTTGTGGTGAACATCCCCGCCATGGGACGCCATAATGTGGCAAACGCTCTGGCTGCCTACTGCGCCGCCACCCGTCTGGGGTGCGACGCCAAGAGGGTCATCCGGGGTCTTTCCAACTTTGAACAGACCGGCCGCCGCCAGAAGGTGGTGGACAGCGAGGGCGTGACCGTCATCGAGGACTGCTACAACGCAAACCCGGACAGCATGAAGGCCGCGCTGGCGATGTTCAAGGACTTCCCCTGCAAGCGCCGCTTTGCCCTGCTGGGCGATATGCTGGAGCTGGGCGAGCTGAGCCGCGAAGCACACGAGGAGCTGGGACGCCTTGCCGCCGAGAGCGGGCTGTACTGCCTGATCACTTACGGCGAGCAGGCCAAGCGCACCGCTGTGGTGGCTGCCGCCAAGGGGGTAGAGACCCTGCACGCGGACAGCTACCGCGAGGCTGCCGATGCCCTGCTGAGCCGGGTGCAGCCCGGCGATGCCATTCTGGTAAAGGCCAGCCACGGCATGGCACTGGAAAAAGTGCTGGATATCTTCTACGCAGAGCATAAAGAAACGGAAGTATAACTATTTGGCGAAATGGAGTGTCTGATCTATGGAGCGTTTCGCCTTGGCAGCGGCGGTGGTGCTGGGCTTTGCCCTTACGGCAGCCCTGTGCAGCCTGTTTGTTCCGCTGCGGCGGGTGCTGGAACGCCGCGAACAACAACAGCAGCCGGTACAGTCTGAGCAGCCCCGGCCTGCACCTCTGCGCGCCCCGCTGTGGGGTGGGCTGTGTGCTGCGGCGGGCACGGTGGCTGCGGTGGGCGTGGGCTGGCTTGCCGCCTGCGTAGGCCAGCCGGAGCTGCTGGGCAGCGAGGGCCGGTTGATGACACGGCTGCTCACGGCACTGGCCGGAAGCCTTGCCTTTGGGGCAGTGGGTCTTGCAGAAGATCTTGCCCGGATGCGCAGCCCGGCGGCGCTGGGGCTGCGGCGGGACCTGCGGCTTTTGCTGGAAACACTGGCCGCGGCATTCGTTCTTTTGCTGCTGCGGGCAGCGGGCTGTCTGCCCCGGGGGCTGGGCGTGCCCGGGGCGGGGTATGTGCTGCTGGGCAGCGCTGTGCCCTTTTTGTGGGCGGTGCTCATGGTGGCACTGGCCGAGTGCGCCCGCATCGCCGAGCGGGACGAGGGCGCAGTGTGCGGTGCAGCCTTTGTGGCCATGCTGGCGTTGATGATGGTAGAGGCCGGTCTGGGCGTTTCCGGGCTGGCGGTGCTGCCCGGAGCGCTGGCCGGGGCACTGGTGGCGCTGGGGCTGTGGGCGTTCCCTCCGGCAAGGCTGGGGGTGGGCTGCTGCGGCAGTCTGCTGGCAGCGGGTGCCATCGGCTGCATCCCGCTCAGTCTGGACATGACCAGCCTGACCGTGCCGCTGGCGCTGCCCTTCTGGGCGGCGGGCGGTCTTTTGGCAGCGCAGCTGCTGTGTGCAAAGCGCACCGGCAAGCCCTTGCGCTGCTGGGTAAAAAAGCATAAAATGAGCCCGGAGACGGTGTTCCTGTGCAGCTTTGCGCTGAGCGCTGTCGGCTATGTGCTGGCGCTGGCGCTGCTGCGCTGGTGCTGACCGGGCACAGAGAGGGAAGGGAGCGCAGATGGCGACTATCCGCAAAAAACACAGAGCGCCGGTGTCGGTGTTCCAGCGAGATCCGGGCCCGTGGTCCCGGCTGCTGATCGACTGGCTGGCTACGCTGGCTGTTATTATGATCTTTGGGCTGGTGATGCTGTTCAGTGCCAGCTACACCACCGGTTACCTGCGCATGGGCGACAGCTTCCACTACATCAAGCAGCAGGCGCTGTGCATGATGCTGGGGCTGGCCTGTATGTTCCTGATGAGTTATATGGATCACCGCTTTTTGCGCAAGATGGTGGTGCCGGGCTACATCATCGTGCTGGCCATGCTGGCCGTCACCCTGACCATGGCACCCCTGAACGGCTGCCGCCGCTGGATCCGCTTCGGCGGGCTTACGCTGCAATCCTCCGAGGTGGCAAAGTTTGAAATGATCCTGTTCAGCTCCCATCTTGCGGCAAAAGCGCCGCAGGTGGAGCGGCTGGACCCGGAGCGCCGCATCCTGCTTACCCCCCGGGAGTGGCTGCGGGTGCGGGTGTGGAAGCAGCTGGTGGTGCCGGTGCTGCCCCTTATACCGGTGGTCATTCTGCTGGCGATGGAGCCGCACATGTCCGGCATCGTGCTGACGGTGGCGGTGGTGGGCACCATCCTGCTGCTGTCCGGCAGCGGCGGTGTGCTGACATGGGCGGGTGCCATCACGGCGGGTGCCCTGCTGGAGACCCTGCTCTCCCATGTGGACTCCATCCCTTACCTGCAAAAGCGTCTGGACGGCTGGACACAGGATCTGAGCAAGATGACCGACCAGACTGTGCAGAGCCTTTACGCCATCGGCTCCGGCGGGCTGAAGGGGCTGGGTCTGGGCAACAGCGTGGAAAAGCAGCTCTGGCTGCCGGAAAGCACCAACGACTTCATCTTCAGTGTGGTGTGCGAGGAGCTGGGCTTCATCGGCGCAGTGCTCATTATCGTGCTGTTCGTGCTGTTCATCGTGCAGGGTCTGCTCATCGCCTATAAGGCGGAGAACCTGTACTGCACCATGGTGGGCATCGGCATCATGGCACAGATCGCGTGGCAGGTGTTCTGCAATATCGCCGTGGTCACCAACACCCTGCCCAACACCGGCATCAGCCTGCCCTTCTTCTCCTCCGGCGGCACCAGCCTGATTTTGCTGCTGGCAGAAATGGGCGTGATGGTGAACATAGGCCGCAACGGCGAGCGGGTGGCGCAGCAGCGGGAGCAGATGCGTGCCCAGCGGGAAGCCGCCCGCGCCGAGCGGGAAGCAGAACTTGCCCGCAAGACCATTGACTTGGCTTCTGCCCGCGCAGCCCGCACAGAACAGTAAAACAAACCGCAAGCCAGCCCGGCCGCAGGCCGGGCGTTTATAAGGAGGAATCACCATGCGTGTTCTCATTGCAGCCGGCGGCACCGCCGGACATATCAACCCCGCACTGGCCATTGCCGGTGCTCTGAAAAAGGCCGACCCTACCGCCGAGATCCACTTTGCAGGCCGTAAGGAGGGCATGGAGTACCGTCTGGTCACACAGGCGGGCTACCCCTTCCACCATATCGAAATCACCGGCTTCCAGCGCAAGCTCAGCCTGCACAACATCAAGCGCAATATCATTACCCTGTGGAATCTGGCCCTCTCCGGCCCTAAGGCCAAGGCCATGATGAAAGAGGTAAAGCCGGATCTCGTCATCGGCTGCGGCGGCTATGTGTCCGGCCCGGTGGTGCGCTGTGCCGCCAAAATGGGCATCCACACCGCTTTGCACGAGCAGAACGCTTTCCCCGGTGTGACCAACAAGCTGCTGGCCCCGGATGTGGATATCGTATTTGCCGCTGTGCCCGCCGCTGTGGAAAAGCTGGGCGCACCGGACAAGACCCTTGTGGTGGGCAATCCCGTGCGGCCGGAGGTGTTTGTACAGGCCGCGAATCGCGAGGCCATCCGTGCACAGCTGGGTGCGGGCGACCGCACCGTCATCCTGTCCTTCGGCGGCAGCTTGGGTGCACGCCGGGTCAACGAGGTGGTGGCAGACCTGTGCGCATGGGAGCAGCACGAGCACAAGCCGGTGCTGCATCTGCATGCCACCGGGCAGTACGGGGTGCAGCTGTTTGAGCAGCTGCAAAAGCAGAAGGGCTTTGCCCCCGGCGACAGCCTTGTGGTAAAGGAATACATCAACAATATGCCGGAGCTGCTGGCAGCGGCAGACCTCGTCATCAGCCGCGCCGGTGCGCTGACGCTGGCCGAACTGGAAGCCGTGGGACGCGCCGCTGTGCTGATCCCCAGCCCCAATGTGGCGGAGAACCACCAGTACTACAACGCCATGGAGCTGCAAAAGGCCGGGGCGGCTGTGGTCATTGAAGAAAAAGACCTGACCGGCGAAAAGCTGGTGCAGACTGTTTCTACTATGCTGGCACAGCCCGGCAAGCTGGCCGAAATGGGCAAAAATGCCCGCAGTCTGTCGGTGGACGACAGTCTGGACCGCATCACTGCGGCGCTGCTCAAGCTGGTCAAGACCCCGTGATGCAGACGTGGAATAAACAGGAAAGAAGGTGCGAATGATGCAGCAGAACCGTGACCGCAACGGCAGACCCCGGAACACGAGACCCTATGATCTGAACCGGGATGTAGCGCGCACCTCTGCGCCTTCGCAGGATCATACGCCCCGGAGCACCGGTAGCAGCCGCTACGGCTACAACGGCGAGCCGCTCAGCCGCCCGCCCTCCCGCAGCGCCAACGGCAGTGTGCGCTCCTCCCGGGCAGATAACAGCATCCAGTTCCCCACCCAGTCCCAGACCCGCCGCCCGGCGCAGGGGCAGGGGAGCAATACCACCCAGTACCCCTCTGGCAGCCGTCCGGCGGGCAGCAGACCCAAAAACGCGAAGTCCGGCGGCAAGCAGCGCCGCCCGGCAAACAATGCCCGCAGCGGGCAGAACAGCCGGAAAAACCAGAACGCGCAGAACCACCCGAACCGGCAGCACCCGGCGGGCAACGGTCAGCGCCTGCGCCCGGCGCAAAGCGCCCCGCAGCAAAACCCTGCCCGGCGGGAAATGCGCAAAAAGCGCAAGGTGACCCGCGCTACCCTGCGCCGCCGCCGGATACTGCGCCGCCTGACCGCCTTTGCCATGCTGCTGTGCGTCATTGGCGCAGGCATCTACCTGACCATGACCATGCTGTTCCGTATCAACTCCATTCAGGTGCAGACCCCGGACGGCAAGCAGGTGACTGAGATCGCGGGCTATTCCGCAGACAGCATTCTGCAGCGGATGGGCGTGCAGCTGGAGGAGAACATCTTCAGCTTTGAACCCGGCGAAAAGGCCGCTGTGCTGGAGCAGAATTTCCCACTGCTGGGCTCCATCAAGGTGATCCGGGACTACCCCAACACCGTGGTGGTGCAGGTGACCGAGGCCGTGCCCGCCTACGCGGTGCAAAACGGCAATAAATGGCTTGTGATCTCGGACAAATGGAAGATCCTGTCCGAGGAAAGCACCCAGCCCGAGGGGCTTTGCACCCTGTACGGCGGCAAGCTGCAGGACACCACTCCGGGACAGGGCTTCTGGTTCGTGGACGATGCGGACGCGGCAAGCGCCTCCGGGTCGGAAACCGCCGAGAGCGAAAGTGCAGTGAGCACCGAGACCGCCCGCATGGAAGCGCTGCGCACACTGCGCAGCAAGCTGGAGGAATACGGCCTGTCGCAGGACGTGACACGGCTGGAAGTGGCAGACACCGAGCAGCTCGCATTTTTGTATCAGGACCGCATCAGCGTGCTGTTGGGTACGCTGAACGATCTGGATTATAAGCTGGACCGCGCCCGCTATGTGCTGACCAACGCCGACGGCAAGGGCTGCGGCCCCACCGACACCGGGCGGCTGGATTTCAGCCATACCAGCGCCAGCAGCACCCGCAAGATCTATTTTGCACAGGGCGAGCCTGCTTTGCCTTCCGGCTATGTGGTGCCGCCCAAGGCAGAGGAACCCGCCCCGGCAGAGGATGCCGCCGACAGCACCGACAGCACGGAAAGCACGGAAAGCGCGGATGCTGCCGACACCACCGAACCGGCAGCTGACGCGGACACCGAGCAGCTGCCCCTGACCCACCCTGACCGCATGACGGCCAACGAAGAAGAAAACCCCATGTAAAGAAGCTTTTTGGAGGAGACTGTATGAAGCTGGAACAACTGATGGAAGGCGTGCCCTTTACCCTTGTGCAGGGCAGTCTGGATACTGAAATCGCGGATATCATCTACGACAGCCGCAAGGCTGCCCCGGGGCTTTTGTTCGTGTGCATCGTGGGCACCCAGCGGGACAGCCACACGTTTGCCGCTGACTGCGCCGCCAAGGGGGTCAGCGCGCTGGTCATCCAGCACGACATCGATCTTTCTGCCATGCCCGGAGTGACCGTGGTCAAGGTGGAGAGCAGCCGCTATGCCATGGCGCTGATGAGCGCCAACCTCTTTGGCAACCCTGCCCGCCAGATGACCATGATCGGCGTCACCGGTACCAAGGGCAAGACCACCACCACCCACATGATCAAAAGCGTGCTGGAGGCCGCAGGCCGCAAGGTGGGCATGATCGGCACCAATGGCATCTACTATATGGGACGCCACAAGGACACCGCCAACACCACCCCGGAAAGCTACGAGCTGCAAAAGACCTTCCGGGAGTTTCTGGATGCCGGCTGCGACACCGCGCTGATGGAAGTGTCCAGTCAGGGCCTGATGATGGATCGCGTGGCGGGCGTGCACTACGATGTGGGCGTGTTCACCAACCTTTCGCCGGATCACATCGGCCCCGGTGAGCACAAGACCTTTGAGGAGTACCGCAGCTGGAAGGGCCAGCTGTTCAAGCGCTGCGACGTGGGCGTGGTGAACATTGACGATGAGAACACCGAAGCCCTGCTGGAAGGCCATACCTGCAAATTGATCACCTATGGCCGCGCTGAGCAGGCGGACTACCGCGAGACCGGCTTTGAACTGCTGCGCACCCACGATTTTCTGGGCGTGAAGTTCCATGTGACCGGCAAGGACGAGATGGATGTGAAGGTGAACATGCCCGGCGAGTTCAGCGTGTACAACGCGCTGGCAGCTCTGGCGGTGGGCAAGGTGCTGGGCCTGCCGGATCAGGCAATCCACGACGGCCTTGGCAAGTGCGTGGTCAAGGGCCGGGTGGAGCTGGTGCCCATCAGCAAAAAGTTCACCATCCTGCTGGACTACGCCCACAACGAGGTGTCCACCGAAAGCCTGCTCACCACTCTGCGGGCCTACAAGCCCCACCGTCTGGTGGTGGTGTTCGGCTGCGGCGGCAACCGCTCCAAGCTGCGCCGCTACGGCATGGGCGAGATCTGCGCCAAAATGGCCGATTTCTCCATCCTCACTGAGGACAACAACCGCTTTGAAAAGGTGGAGGACATCCTTGCTGATATCCGCGTGGGCATGAACAAGGGCAACCCGGACGCAAAGTTCGTGGAGATCCCCGACCGTCTGGATGCACTGCACTACGCAGTGGATCACGCGCAGGAGGGCGACCTGATCGCCGTCATTGGCAAGGGCCACGAGACCTACCGTGACCGCGAGGGTGTCAAGACCCCGTTCCTGGAGCGGGAGCTGCTGGAAGAGTATGCACAGCAGATCGGGCTGGAATAACAGATAAAAAATAACGCCGTGTCGAATGTTCAGACACGGCGTTATTTTTTGCGGTAATTATGCTTTCAGCTGCGGAGCCTTGTTCTCCGGCAGGAGATTGGTCATGCTCTTCAGGCTGATGCCGATGGTGGAGAGATTATGCAGCATGGCAGAGGAGGCCGGCTGCAGGATGCCCAGAGCACCCAGCGCGATGAGGGCCGAGTTGAAGGTGAGCACGAAGCGGTAGTTTGCGTGCACGCGCTTTTGCAGAGAGTTGGCGATGGCCTTGAGGGCCACCAGCTCCTCCAGACTGTCGGCTTTGATGGTCACATCGGCGATCTCGCGGGCGATGGCAGCGCCGGAGTTGATGGCAATGCCAATGTCGGCAGCGGACAGGGCGGGGGAGTCGTTGATGCCGTCGCCGATCATCACCACGGTGTGGCCCTCGGCCTTGGCCTGCTGGACGAAGTTTGCCTTGTCCTCGGGCAGCACCTCGGCAAAGAAGCGGTCCACGCCCACCTGCTTTGCAATGGCGGCAGCGGTACGCTCGCTGTCGCCGGTCATCATGACGGTGTTCCGGATGCCCAGCGCACGCAGACCGTTCAGCACAGCCGCAGCTTCCGGGCGCAGCGGGTCGGAGATGCAGATGACGCCCACCAGCTGCCCGCTGGCTGCCATGTACAGGTGCGAATACGCGGGCTTGAGGGCATCGAACTTCTGCTGCTCGGCTGTGGGGATAGTACACTTTTCATCCTCAAAGACGAAGTGGTGGCTGCCAATGACCACGCGCTCGCCGCCCACGCGGCTTGCAATGCCGTGGGCCACGATGTACTCCACCTCGGAGTGCATCTCCTCATGGGAAATGCCGCGCTCCTTGGCGGCACGCACCACGGCGTTGGCCATGGAGTGGGGAAAATGCTCTTCCAGACATGCGGCCAGCTGCAGAACTTCGCGCTCGTTGCAGCCGGAGAAGGGCACGACCTCCACTACCTGCGGGGTGGCACGGGTGAGAGTGCCGGTCTTGTCGAACACGATAGTGTCGGCCTGAGACAGCGCTTCCAGATACTTGCCGCCCTTGACGGTGATGTGGTAGCTGCCGCACTCGCGCATGGCGGAAAGCACGGCCAGCGGCATGGAGAGCTTGAGCGCGCAGGAGAAATCCACCATCAGGCAGGAGATGGCGCGGGTGGCGTTGCGGGTGAGCAGATAGGTGACCACCGTTGCGCCCAGACACCATGGCACCAGCTTGTCGGCCAGCACCAGCGCACGGTTCTCGGTGCTGGACTTGAGCTTTTCGGATTCCTCGATCATGGCCACGATCTTATCGTAGCGGTTGGAACCGCCCTCGGCCTTGGCGATAAAGACGCACTCGCCCTCCTCCACAACGGTGCCGGCATAGAGGGTGGACCCCTCTGCCTTGCGCACCGGCATAGCTTCGCCGGTCAGGGCAGCCTGATTCACCATGGCTTCGCCTTCCAGCACGGTGCCGTCCAGCGGGATCATGTTGCCGCTGCGCACGACCACCTCATCGCCGGAGCGTACTTTGGTCAGAGGCACCAGCACTTCGGTGCCTTGGCTGCGCACCCACACCTTGTCCACGTTCAGGGCCATGCTGCGGGCCAGATCGTCCAGACTCTTCTTGCGGGTCCACTCTTCCAGCAGAGAGCCCAGATTCAGCAGGAACATGACAGAACCGGCGGTGCCAAAGTCGCCGCGCAGCAGCGAGACGCCGATGGACAAAGCGTCCAGCACCTCCACTTCCAGCCTGCGGCTCAGCACGCAGCGCACACCCTTCCAGAGAAAGCGGATGGAGCGGAAGGCGGTGTAGGCAGCGTCAAGGGGTGCGGGCAGGAACAGCTTGCGCAGGCAGCGGCCTGCCACCAGATCGAACATTTTATCCTGATATTCCCGGTTCAGCCTGCGGCTGTCGGCGGAGGTGACCAGAGCGTCATACTCGGCCACATCGAACTTATAGCCTGCCAGAATGGCAATGGCGGCGGTGCGCTTGCCGGTATAGGTAATGACCACATCGCCGGTGCGCTCGTAAACGGCGGCATGGACGATGGCATCATTGTGGTTCAGATAAGCTTCCAGCACATCGGCACGGTGCAGGGTCATGCGGACTTTTTCCACATGCACGCGCATCCGGCCTTTGCCTTCATGCAGAATGGTACATTTCATATATCAAATATCCTTCTCTATCTTTTTGCCGCAGCGTCAGGCTGCTATACCCTGCACGCCTGCGGCCCCACTCTCACAAAAAAGAGCCGCCCGAAGGCGGCTCGAAAGCCACGTTGGGGCTTTCAGTGCTTTACGAACCGAAAATTACTCAGCGGTCTCTTCGGTGGTCTCCTCGGCGGCATCCTCGATCACAGCAGCCTCGGCTTCAACAGCACGAGCCTCGTTGATGGCCTTTGCATCGGCCAGAATGTCACCGGCCTGCTCCTGAACTTTGCTGACGGTCTCCATGGTGGAGTCCTTCATGCGCAGCACGGCAGCAGTGGTCTGGGTGTAGACCTTCTTGGCGTCTTTGCTGGACAGCAGCTTGAAACCGGCAGAACCGAACAACGTACCGGCAGCGAACAGTGCGATCTTCTTGATATCCATAGTAACTTCCCTACCTTTTCTATTTCCTGTCAGAGACCCTCGCAGGACCTGTAAGATGAATATACCGGCCCAAAAGCCTAAAAACAGGGGGACATTTCCCTTCTGTCGAGCCTATTGTAGCACAGAATTTACCATTTTCAAGCTTTTTCTTGAATGTTAATACATGTAAACTTTTTACGATGTGTAGTTAGAAAAAGCTATCTCTAACGCGTTTTTTAAGACAAACTACAGTTTGTAAATGAAAACTAACCGGCAGATGGGACGAGAAAGAATTTCCAGTTTGTAAAAAATCCTGGTTTGGAAATGCGGTTTGCCGCTACGGCCCTTCTCTGTGAAAAAGCAACCCGGAAAAATCCGCAGATTTTTCCGGGTTGCTAAAATAAAAATCGTTTTCCGCTGAAGATGCCAAGAGCGACGCGGCGGGCATTTTAAACCGTTTTGCTTTACAGGATGCGCACCCGGATCACGGCGGGGATGGCAGCCAGCTTTTCGGCCAGCTTCTTGTCCACAGCACCGGTAGCATCCAGCATGGTGTAGGCCATGTTCTTTTTGCTCTTGTTCACCATGTTCTCGATGTTCAGGCCGGCTTCGGTGGTCAGGGCGGTGATCTGGCTGATCATGCCCGGCTCGTTTTTGTGGATGATGCAGATGCGCTTGCCGCCGGCGCGGGGCTGGTTGACCTCCGGCATGTTCACCGAGTGAATGATGTTGCCGTTCTTCAGGTAGTCGCTCAGCTCCTTTGCGGCCATGACAGCGCAGTTGTCCTCGGCTTCCGGGGTGGAAGCGCCCAGATGGGGGGTGCACACGATGCCGGGCTTGCCCAGAATGGCCTCAGACGGGAAGTCGGTCATATAGCCGGACACCTTGCCGATCTCCATGGCTTCCAGCAGGGCTTCGGTGTTGACCAGTTCGCCGCGGGCGTAGTTCAGGATCTTCACGCCGTCCTTGCACAGGGCAAGGGTCTGGGCGTTGATGG
>OGCO01001960.1_pt1 | contig 28842 bp, 25 predicted proteins | sample 1570171 | NCBI WGS metagenome assembly OGCO01 (sample SAMEA4370583, study PRJEB24528) | human gut metagenome
AGCACGCCGCCAGCGTTCATCCTGAGCCAGGATCAAACTCTCAATAAAATGGTATTTAAATGGCCGAAGCCAGTCAAATCAATTATTGAAGCTAAATCTTAGCAATCAAAGAAAATGACTTGGTTATGATTTTCATCATCCAAGCTTAAAAGAATCATATCTGGTGCTTTAAGTTTGTTTCACGTTGTTTAATTTACAAGGTACACAATTCGCTGCGTTTCGAGGTTTCCCTCGGCAACAGCTTGTTTAGTTTAGCACACTCAGCAGAGCTTGTCAAGCACTTTTTTCAGCAACTTTCTGAAAGCTTTCCGCTTCAGGTTCTGTCGCATTCCAGTTTTTGGCTTGCTCTCTCGAGCGCTTTGTTAGTATACTAAATCCGCGCCCAATTGTCAAGCTCTTTTTTGACTTTTTTCGAGTTTTTTTGAAAAGAGCCTTTTCGGTCGGAATATTCCGTCTCTTCCCTATTAGGAACCTTCGTATTTGGACGATTTACCCTATTGACAATCAGGGGATAGGTGCTAAACTAAGAGTCGGTTAGAGATAACTAACCAAACAGATGCCATTCATAAGTGCTATTACATTATACATAATATGTAGTAAGGAGTGAACTGTGATGTTTGAAACCATCGTAACCGTAGACGGCATGATGTGCGGGATGTGTGAGTCCCATGTGAACGATGCCATTCGCAAGGCGTTCCCGGTCAAGAAGGTGACTTCTTCTCACAAGAAGGGCGAGACCGTCATCCTGACTGAGCAGCCGGTGGACGAGCAGGCAGTGCGAGATGCCCTGGCTGACACCGGCTATGATGTGACCGCTGTGGCCAGCCACCCCTACAAGAAGAAGGGGCTGTTTGGCTTCCGGAAGGACTGATGCGGTGAAGCTGACAGACGCCGAAAAAGGACTATTCGGGACAGACGCCCGTATCCTGTTCCAGGGCGCCGACCAGACCGTGTATCAGCTGGGCGGCGCGGACGGTCGGGCGAAGATGACCCGATATGGGGTCTTTCCTGGGATGGATCTGATCTACAACGACGTCCACGATGCGGACTACCATTTAAATCGTGCGCCTGTGGGGGACTTGATTGAGATCAACCACTGTCAGGAGGGGCGGATGGAGTGTCAGTACCAGGACAGCTTTTACTATCTGACTCCCGGCGACCTGTCCATCAGCCGGAAGGACACCGCTCCTTATTGTTCTTCCTTCCCCACTGGCCATTATCACGGCGTCACCCTCCTCATCGACCCCAACTGTGCCCCCCACTTTCTGTCCTGTATGCTGGAGGATGTGAATGTTCAGCCCAGCACCATTGCCGACCGATTCTGCCAAGGCAGGCGCTGTTTCGTGGCTCGTTCCTCCCCTCGGGTCAAACACGTATTCTCTGAGCTGTACGCCGTGCCGGAAGGGATCCGGAAGGGGTATTTTAAGGTGAAGGTGCTGGAGCTGCTGCTCTTTCTCAGTGTGCTGCCGGTACCGCCGGTGGAGCTGGAGCAGCGGTGTTTTACCAACTCCCAGGTGACCTTGGCCAAGGAGGTCTGTCAATACCTGACCGATCACATGGACAGCAAGATCACCATTCAGGAGCTGTCCGGCCAGTTCAATGCCTCAGCTACCCTCATCAAAAGCAGCTTCCGTGGGGTCTACGGAATGTCCCCTTCCGCCTTCCTTCGTGCACAAAAAATGCATAGCGCAGCCGATTTGCTGCGAAATTCTGACAGAACTGTTCTTGATATCGCCGGACAATTTGGCTACGATAATGCCAGCAAATTTGCCAAGGCGTTTCGAGATATCATTGGGGTCTCCCCCAACGAATACCGCAGCGGTGTGGAGCAGGACAGCTGTGCGCCGCTGTCATCCCAGGTTGGAAATCTTCCGCCATCTGGTGGTTGATGATAAAAATAGAAGAAATATAAATGGAGGTATCTCAACTATGATGGATTTGAAAAAGCTCGGATTGTTTGTAGGCGGCGCTCTCTTTGGTTCTGCTGGTATTAAAGTGCTGTCCAGTGACGACGCAAAGAAGCTCTACACCCAGACCACTGCTGCTGTGCTGCGCGCCAAAGAGTGCGTGATGACCGTGGCAACTACCCTGAAGGAAAACACCGATGATATTCTGGCTGACGCCAAGGAGATCAACGAGCAGCGGGCTGCCGCCAAGGAAGTGGTCATTGATGACGCTCCCACGGAAGCCGAGGCTGAACCTGCCGAAGCCAGCGAAGAGGTGGCGGATCTGGCATGAAGTGCAAGATTTTGCATGAATCCAAAGGCCGGCTGCGCATCCACGTCCCCCAGGGACGGATGACGCTAGAGCAAGCGGATATTTTAGAAGCATACTTATTACAATTACCCTGTGTCACCGACGCGAAAGTCTATGACCGCACCTGCGACGCCGTGATCTTCTATCACGGCCAGCGGGATGCAGTCCTCACCGCCCTGGCCACGTTCCGTTACGAGCGTGCCCAGGCGCTGGCGCCGGAGCACAGTGGGCGGGCGCTGAACCGGGAGTATCAGGACAAGCTGTTCTTCACCCTGTGCCGCCGGGTCATCAACCGCACCATCATCCCCCTGCCCATCCGCACCGCCCTGACCCTGTGCCGGTCGGTGCGTTACCTGTGGGCTGGGCTGAGCTGTCTGCGGAAGGGTCACATCCAAGTGCCCGTCCTGGACGCCACTGCCATCACCGTCTCCCTGCTCCGTCGGGACTTCAAGACCGCTGGGTCTATCATGTTCCTGCTGAGCATCGGCGAGACCCTGGACGAGTGGACCCACAAGAAGTCCGTGGCCGATCTGGCCCGCACCATGTCCCTGAACGTGGATCAGGTGTGGCTGGAGACGGAGGGCGGCTCTGTGCAGGTGTCCCTGTCCGAGGTGGAGGCTGGCGACCGGATCATCGTCCGCACCGGCAGCATGATCCCCCTGGACGGCAAAGTGGTCGCTGGCGAGGCCATGGTCAATCAGGCTTCCATCACCGGTGAGCCTTTGGCCGTGCGCAAGACCATCGGCGGCTACGTGTACGCCGGTACGGTGGTCGAGGAAGGCGACTGCACCATCTGCGTGGAGAAGACGGCAGGCTCCGGCCGGTATGACCGCATCGTCCACATGATCGAGGAGTCGGAGAAGCTGAAATCCACCACCGAGAGCAAGGCCACCCACTTGGCCGACAGTCTGGTACCCTACAGCCTGGGGGCGACTGCCCTGATCTGGCTGTTGACCCGGAATGTGAACAAGGCGCTGGCGGTGCTGATGGTGGACTTCTCCTGTGCGCTGAAGCTGTCCATGCCCATCGCGGTGCTCTCCGCCATGAAGGAGGCCAGCACCCACCAGCTGCTGGTGAAGGGCGGACGGTTCATGGAGGCGGTCTCCGAGGCGGACACCATTCTGTTCGACAAGACCGGCACCCTGACCTACGCCGCACCGAAGGTGGCCAAGATCGTCACCTTCGGCGGGCAGGATGAGGCGGAGATGCTCCGTCTGGCTGCCTGCCTGGAGGAACATTATCCCCACTCCATGGCCAAGGCCGTGGTGTCCGAGGCACAGCGGAGAGCACTCCGCCACGAGGAATGCCACTCTGAGGTGGAATACCTGGTGGCTCACGGCATCTCCAGCAAGGTCAACGGCGAAAAGGTCATCATCGGCAGTCATCACTTCGTCTTTGAGGACGAGCAGTGCATCATCCCCGACGGCGACCAGGCCAAGTTCGACGCCCTGCCTGCGGAATACTCCCACCTGTACTTGGCCATTGGCGGCGTTCTGTCCGCAGTCATCTGCGTAGAGGACCCCCTCCGTGCGGAAGCGGCGGAAGTCATCCAGGGTCTGCGGGAGCTGGGCATCTCCAAGCTGGTCATGATGACCGGCGACAACGAGAAGACCGCTCGCTCTGTGGCCGAAGCGGTGGGATTGACCGAATTCCACGCAGAGGTCCTGCCGGAGGACAAGGCCAACTACATCCGCGCCGAGCACGCGGCAGGCCGCAAGGTCATCATGCTGGGCGACGGCGTGAACGACTCCCCTGCCCTGTCTGAGGCGGACGTGGGCATCGCCATCCGGGACGGCGCTGCCATCGCCCGGGAAGTGGCGGACATCACCGTGGGAGCAGACAACCTGTATGGTCTGCTGACCCTGAAGAAGCTGAGTGACGCCTTGATGGCGCGCATTCACCACAACTATCGCTTTATCATCTCCTTTAACTTCATGCTCATTTGTCTCGGCGTGGCCGGCATCCTGCCCCCCACCACCTCCGCGCTGCTCCACAACGCTTCCACGTTGATGATCAGCCTGCGGAGCATGACCAATCTGCTGGAGGAATGAACATTGTCCTTTCGGAGTCTCATTCATCATTTTGGAGTGGATGAGACTCCCCATTTCCCTTATAATCATGACCATCGAGAGCGCAGACGGCGCTGATTTTTCAAGCGTTGAGTTAGCGTAAACTAACTAAGAAAGGAGCCATCCCGTGAGCGTCGTGATTTTAGGCGGAAATGAGTGTATGGAACGCCGGTACCAAGATCTTTGTCAAACCTATCAATGTCAAGCCAAAGTGTTCACCAAACCCCGGGGCGGGCTGAAAAAGAAACTGGGCAGTCCCGATCTGATGATCGTGTTCACCAGCACCATGTCTCACAAGATGCTCAAGAGCGCCCTGTGTGAGCTGAAGGGTCAGAACACCGCCATCGAGCACTGCCACACCAGTTCCCTCTCCGCGCTTCGGACGGTTTTAGAGAAACACACCGCATAAGGAGGACATTCATTATGTCGGAAGACATTGTCGTACGCCAGTGTGCCCCCACCCTGGCTGGTTTGAAGACAGGCAGTTTGTTCCCCTGTCCCTATGAATCCAAACAGACGTTGATGAAAGACGTCCGGAAACTCAATCAGATCCTCGTGCCCAAGGGGCTGTGTCTGCTGCCCCTGCGCCTGGCTGAAAAATGGGCGCTGCTCTACTTATACCGCCCCCGGGAGCTGGAGCGGGACCTGACCGACCAGATGGCAGTGGAGCTGCTGCGGAAGGTGGGTTACCCGCCGCTGAACAGCGAACGCTGTGTGGTGCGGCTGATCCAGCGGCTGGCGGAGGAGAAGGAATTCCCCCATGAGATCGGGCTGTTCCTGAGCTATCCGCCGGAGGATGTGAAGGGTTTCATTGAGAACAAGGCCAGCAACAGCAAATGCGTTGGCACCTGGAAGGTCTACGGGGACGTGGATCGGGCCAAGGCGCTGTTCGCCCAGTTCAAGCGTTGTACCGACATCTACTGTAAACTTTGGCAGGCTGGTTCCAGCTTGGAAGAGCTTGCCGTTGCAGTTTGATCTAAATTTCATGCAGAAAGGATTTGAATGATTATGAAGAAGACCGCAGTTATCTATTGGAGTGGCACTGGCAATACCGAGGCAATGGCACAGGCCGTACTGGCTGGGATGCAGGAGGCAGGCGCAGACGCCGCCCTGTACACCCCCGCAGAAGTCACTCCTGCCCTGTTCGACGACCTGACCGGCGTCGCCTTCGGCTGCCCCGCTATGGGTGCGGAAGTGCTGGAGGAAATGGATTTCCAGCCCATGTGGGACGAAGCCAAGGGTTTCCTGGGCGGCAAGAACGTAGCTCTGTTTGGCTCCTATGGCTGGGGCGACGGCGAATGGATGCGGAACTGGGAAGAACGTGCCAAGAATGATGGTGCAACGCTGGTTGGCGGCGAAGGTCTGATCGTCAACGAAACTCCGGACGATGAAGCACTGGAAAAGTGTGCGGCTCTGGGTGCAGAACTGGTAAAGGAATAAGGAAAACACAGACAATATCATCTCCTTTATATTTGCAAAAAAGCTGTGCAGGTTTTTGATAACCTGCACAGCTTTTTTATCTGGTCACAGCAGCCGGAACGTGCTCCGTTCGCTTTCCAACACGCCCTCTTTTCGCAGCTTGCTGATTTCTGCGGAAAGCCCGCTGCGGTCCACTTCCAGAAAATCCGCCAGTTCCTGCCGGTCAAACGGAATGGTAAACGTGCTGCACCGGTGCCGCTGGGCTTGCTGGTTGAGATAGGTCAGCAGCTTTTCCCGTGTGGTACGTTTGGAGGTAATCTCCAGCTTCTGGTGAAACACCAGATTTTTGCGGGCAATGATTTGCAGCAGATGAAAAATCACCTGCTGATGAAATTCGCAGCCGTTGCCGCAGGCGTGCAGAATGCGGCTGCCGTCGATCAGCATCACGTCGCAGGACGCAGATGCCACTGCCTGTATGGGGATCGATTCCACTTCTGCACAGACAAAGGATTCGCCGAAAATTTGTGCAGGCTCCACGTTTGCCATAATGCTCCGGTTGCCGGAGTAGTCGATACGCCACAGCTGCACTGCACCGGTCAGCACAATGCCAAACCGTTCTGCCTTTTCGCCTTCGTGTATCACAATTTGCCCTCTGTCATAGTGCTGCACCGTGACTTGCAGGCAGTGCAGCATGGCGGACAAGTCGCTTTCGGCAATGTGAGCAAACAGCGGACACTGCTTTAAAATTGGAAAAAATTTCTCCATGTGAACCTCCGTTTTGTTGAAATTTCAACATACAAGATGCTGTTATTATACTATAATGGATACAGAAAGTCAAGGCAACAGCATCGAAAGGCAAAACTACACAAAGCTTTTGCGTATGATATGAGGAGGAATACACATGATAAGAAAAATCATTCACATTGACCGTGACAAATGCAACGGCTGTGGAGCCTGTGCCAGGGCGTGTCACGAGGGTGCGATCGACATCATTGACGGAAAGGCGGTGCTGGTGCGGGAACATTTCTGCGACGGTCTGGGCGATTGTCTGCCGGCATGTCCCACCGATGCGATCACTTTTGAGGAGCGGGAAGCCCCTGCCTATGACGAAGCAGCTGTGCAGCGTGCCCAGAAGCTGGCACAGAAAAAGCCCTTTTCCGGCTGTCCGGGAATGCGTGCCAAACAGTTTCAGCGAAGCACTGCTCCCGCAGCAGGAGCAGCCTGTCCCAGTCAGCTTTCCCAGTGGCCGGTGCAGATCAAGCTGGCAGGTGTCATGGCACCCTATTTTGATGATGCCGATCTGCTGATCGCGGCAGACTGTACCGCCTATGCCTACGGAAATTTTCACGAAAAATTTATCCGCGGGAGAATCACTCTGATCGGCTGTCCCAAGCTGGACGCGGTGGACTATGCGGAAAAGCTGACGGCGATTTTTGCGGCACATTCTATTCGCAGTGTCACTGTGGCACGAATGGAAGTGCCCTGCTGCGGCGGTATCGAACAGGCAGTGCAGCGTGCCATTACGGCAAGCGGAAAAGCCATTTCTTGTCACGTAACGGTGATTGGAACAGACGGAACCATTCAGGAGGAGAGATAACATGGAACAGAAAATGTTTTGCTACCAGTGTGAACAGACTGTAGGCTGTACAGCATGTACCGGAGCCGCAGGCGTGTGCGGCAAAAAAGCCGGCACAGCGAAGCTACAGGACGAACTGACCGGTGCTCTGATCGGACTGGCGAGAGCCGTGGACGGCAATGAAGATCTTGTTACAGAAAAGACAGATGCGTTGATGATCGAGAGCCTGTTTATGACTCTGACCAATGTCAATTTTGACGACGGCCGGATTCAGGCACAAATCGACCGCGTGCATCGGGAACAGGGCAGAATGATTCCTCGGTGTGCCGTCTGTGCATCGCCTTGCGGAAGAAACGAAGATTACAACATGGAACAGCTGTGGCAGGCGGAAGAAAATATCCGTTCGCTGAAATCGCTGCTGCTGTTCGGACTGCGTGGCATGGCAGCCTATGCCTATCATGCTATGGTGCTGGGTTATACAGACAACACGGTAAATCAGTTCTTCTATGAAGCACTGATGCAGATCGGGCTGGATCTGACCATGGAGGAACTGCTGCCGGAAGTGCTGGAGCTGGGAGAAGTCAACCTTCGCTGTATGGCACTGCTGGATCGTGCCAACACGGAAACCTACGGCACACCGGAGCCGACCAAGGTATCCATGCAGATCGCTGCCGGCCCGTTTATTGTAGTTACCGGACACGACCTGAAAGACCTCCAGCTGCTGCTGGAACAGACCAAGGACAAGGGCATTGCCGTCTACACACACGGGGAGATGCTGCCGGCACATGCGTACCCGAAGCTGAAAGCTTATCCGCATCTCAAGGGCAATTTCGGAACAGCATGGCAGAACCAGCAGAAAGAATTCGATGCCATTCCGGCACCGGTGCTGTTTACTACCAACTGCCTGATGCCGCCGAAGCCCAGCTATGCCGACCGTGTTTTTACCACAGAAGCAGTGGGCTTTCCGGAAATGGTACACATCGGCAAGGATAAGGACTTCACGCCAGTCATCGAAAAGGCACTGGAACTGGGCGGCTATACAGCACCGCAGCAGCAGACCGGTATCAACGGCGGCACAGAACTGACGACCGGATTCGGACACGGTGCTGTACTGTCGGTGGCGGACAAGGTGGTGAACGCTGTCAAGGCAGGGAAGATTCGGCACTTCTTCTTGGTCGGCGGCTGTGACGGTGCCAAGGCGGGACGGAACTATTACACAGAATTCGTAAAGCAGACACCGCCGGACACTATTGTGCTGACACTGGCATGCGGCAAGTATCGGTTCCATGATCTGGATCTGGGCACCATTGACGGGCTGCCGCGAATCATGGACATGGGACAGTGTAATGATGCCTATAGTGCGATTCAGGTCGCAGTGGCACTGGCAGAGGCATTCGGCTGCGGTGTCAACGAACTGCCCCTGTCCTATGTGCTGTCGTGGTATGAACAGAAAGCAGTCTGCATTCTGCTGACACTGCTGCATCTGGGAATCCGGAATATCCGGCTTGGCCCGTCGCTGCCGGCATTTCTGTCACCGGACGTGCTGCAATATCTGGTAGACAGCTACGGTATCACCCCGATCACCACACCGGAGCAGGACTTGGCGGAATTGCTACAGTAACGCAGCTTGCGATATAGAGAAAACCAAAAAGCCATATCCCAGAGAATAAACGCTCTGCGGTATGGCTTTTTACTTATGGTGTTATAATTTGTGTGGTATTGCCTCGAATTATTCCGAACGCAGTGCCACAACAGGGTCTTTCTTTGCCGCACTCTTGGACGGGATAAATCCGGCAATCAATGTCAGCAGAACACTGATCGCAATCAGAATGATCGCTGCCGGAACGGGGAGAACCGCACTCAGATTCTGAATGCCGGTGAGGTGGTGTACCAGCAGGTTGATCGGAATGCAGAGCAGATATGTGACCACGATGCCCAGCAAACCAGAGGTAAATCCAATGATAATGGTTTCCGCATTGAACATGCTGGAAACATCTCGCTTCGAGGCACCGATTGCACGGAGAATACCGATTTCCTTGGTGCGTTCCTGTACAGAGATCAACGTGATAACGCCGATCATAATGGAGGAAACGATCAGCGAAATGGCAACAAATGCGATCAGCACATAGGTAATGGTGTTGATGATCTTCGTCACAGAGGACATCATCAGCCCCACATAGTCGGTATACTGGATCTGTGCCATTTCGTCCTTGCCCTCGTTGTAGTCTGCAATGGCATCTTCGATCACATCCTTGTCCTCAAAGGTTGCTGCATAGAGATTGATCGATGCAGGGTCGTCCAGATCAATATCCCCCAGTGCTTTCAGGTTGTCCTCATAGGTGGAATCGGAGAACTGCATCATTTCGTCATAGTAATTCGCACACTGTTCCGTGGTCAGGGTGGGGAGCAGCTGGTTCAAAGCTCCTACCAGTTCTGCCGGCTGCATGGCAGCCATTTGCTGCTGTACCTGCTGGGCATACTGTGCCTTGACTTGCTGCTGCATCATCTGGGTGAATGTGTCGGTGATTTCGTCGTCACTCATGGATTCCAGATAGGACTGCACATCGCCTTCGCTCATGCTCATCTGCTGTGTCATGCCCTGCAGCATTGCCGCTTCCATATCGCTGCGGCTCATGCCCTGCATTGTCTGCTGTACGGAATCGTTCAGCTGTTCCTCGGTAGGAATGCTCATTATCTGTACATATGCCTGTGCTTTTCCGCCGTCGTCCAGTTCGTTCAGATATTCCAGAAAGGCAGTCTGCTTGTCCGCATCAGAGGTGCTGCCGGAGGTATCCTTGAACGGCAGACCGGTGAAAATATCGGTGTTCTTGCTGTCCTTCTGAGCAGTGATCGCATCGGATTCCTTGCTGTGTTCAATGATATACTTGGTCAGGTCGCTGGTATAGGCAATGGAGCCGGACAGCATCGGAGCAGTGGTATCTTCATTGGGGCGGATAATGCCAGTCACTTTTAATTTCAGACCGTTGTCGTAGAGGTACTGCAAGCCGGCTTCGGTGTCCCGCAGGTCGGTGTACAGCCCTGTGCTTTCGTCATAGCGGTAGCAGTCGGAATTCAGGATCGTGCGGAAGTCCATGCTGCAAATGTCGGCATAGGACCAGCTTTTGTTGTCCTTTTGCAGTTCCTTGCCGTTCACTGCCGCTTCCATGATGCTGTCCACATCTTCTTTCGGTTCCAGACCGAGGGCGTATAATGTCATGTCGTCCAGTTCGTTGTTTTCGTCCAGCACCAGTACGATCTCGTCGTAGCTGTTCGGCCATGAGCCGTAGACCACATCGTACTGCTTTTTCAGCAGGTCGTTGATGGGCTTGCCGTTGTCGCCGGGGAGAAGTTCCTGCCACAGATTCATGGACGAACCGCCCATACCCATGGACATCATCGAGGTAGCGTCTTCACCGAACATGGAAGTGCTGGCATTGGTCATTGCCTGCATATCAATGCCCATGTGTTCCAGTACCATTTCCTGCATCAGTTCTTCGGTGTCGGAGTGGATAATGGTGCCGTCCACATTTTTGGTGTAGATCAGCATGTCCAGATCGTAGGAATACTGTACGCCGTTGACTGCCCTGTGCAGGTCGCTTTCGCTGTCTTTCCGTTTCGATTCAATATAGGACTTGAAGCTTTTCAGGTCGTTTTCGGAAGTTTCCATGTTGTTCAGAGCGTCCATCATATCGTAGATCGCCGACTTCTTGTACACCGCATCATTGCTGTGGGTGCTGTCCGAGGTGGCAGAGCCCATAAAGGTTTCCATCAGGGCACTCAGGTCGGTGTTGGTTTTCTGAATCGTCAGGGGATAAGAGGACAGGGTTTCTTCCTGAATGGTGTTGATATAGGTGTTGAAGCCCTGCGAAATAGAGAGCACCAGTGCAATGCCAATGATGCCGATACTTCCTGCGAAAGAAGTCAGCATGGTTCTGCCCTTTTTGGTAAACAGGTTTTTCAGGGACAGGGAGAATGAAGTGCCGAAAGACATAGAGGGCTTTTTCAGCTTTTTGCCGTTTTCGTTTTCCGCCTTGTCTGCCTGTAATTCCCGCTGGTATTCTTCCTCCGTCAGCGGTCTGGAGTCGTCAGTCAGCTTACCGTCCAGGACACGAATGATGCGGGAGGAATACTGCTCTGCCAGTTCCGGATTGTGTGTGACCATGACGATCAGGCGATCCCTGGAGATCTCCTTGAGGATCTCCATGACCTGAATGCTGGTTTCTGTATCCAGAGCACCGGTAGGCTCGTCCGCCAGAATGATGTCCGGATTGTTGACCAGTGCCCGTGCGATTGCCACACGCTGCATCTGTCCGCCGGACATCTCACTGGGCTTTTTGGAAAGCTGGTTGCCCAGCCCCACATCTTCCAACGCTTTTTTGGCACGCTTCCGGCGTTCTGCCTTGGACACACCGGACAGCGTCAGAGCCAGTTCCACGTTTTGCAGCACAGTCTGGTGGGGGATCAGGTTATAACTCTGGAACACGAAGCCGATCGAGTGATTTCGATAGGTGTCCCAGTCGCGGTCTTTGAAATCCTTGGTGGAGCGTCCGTTGATAATGAGGTCGCCCTCGGTGTACTGATCCAGCCCGCCGATAATGTTCAGCATGGTAGTCTTGCCGCAGCCGGACGGTCCCAGAATGGAAACGAATTCGTTCCGTCGGAATCGCAGGTCAATGCCTTTCAGAGCATGGACGGTGTTTTCTCCGGCGAGATAGTCTTTTTTGATGCCTTTTAATTCCAGCATAAAGGTGCTTTTTCCTCCTTTGGTTGCAGGGAAAGTTCCCTTGAAGCAATTCCGTGCAAGCTTTGCACGGTGCTGCCTTTAAAAAATTGCGGTTGATGTCTAGATTGTAACATATTACTGGAAAAATGTCAACCTGCTGCCAGCTGTCATTTCTTTTTTCGCATCTGCCGCAAAGTCCGAATTGTTCAATTATTTCGGAAAAAACCGTGGTACAATAGAAGCATCAAAGGAACTGGTGAAACCGCAAAACGGCGTGTTTCGGAAAGTTTCCGGCAAGGAGGAAATTGCAATGGATTTTGAGAGAGTGAACATCAAGGGCGGCTCCGCTTATGAGAACGTGGCAGGCTATTCCCGTATCGTGAAAGCTGGTCCGTTCGTGTACGTTTCCGGTACCACATCGGTGACACCGGAGGGCACGGTTTACGGTGAGGGTGATCCCTACGAACAGGCAAAGTACATCTTTAACAAGCTGGTCGGTCTGCTGGAAGAAAACGGCGTTTCCCGCGAAGAAGTTGTGAAGGTGAACATCTTTGCCACCAAGTCTTCCTACAACAACGAGATCACCCGTGCTTATTCCGAGTACTTCAAGGAAAGCAGACCCTGCTGCACATGGATCGGTATTAAGGAACTGAACCGTCCCACACAGCTGGTGGAAATCGAAATGCAGGCAATCGTAGGGGCTAAGGCGTAAAAGCACGATAAGTTCTTACGACAGGTTTTATGAAATTTTCGTTGATTCCATAGAATGCAGAAAGACACCGCCGAACTTCTCCGTCCGGCGGTGTCTTTTTTTCTGCGTTAAAACTTACGCTATTTTAACACTTTATACCCTTGTTCCGTCACAGCTTTTTTCAGGGCAGCCAGATCTGCCGGTGCATTCAGAGATACCACAGCAGTTCCCTCGGTGTGACTGACAACGGCTTCGTCCACTTCCGGAAATGCCTCCAGACACTTTTTCACCGTTGCTTCACAGTGACTGCACATCATACCCTTGATGTGCAGTGTGACCTGCATGCCGGAGTTTTTTCCCGTTGCCCCAGTCTGCTGTTCCAGCTGAATGGCTGCCACAGCGTGTTTCAGCTTTTTGTCCCTGTCGGAACGGTTTAGCTGGAACAGGTTCAGCCGCAGAGCATTAGTGACAACGCAGAAGCTGGACAGGCTCATGGCAGCGGCTCCGAACATGGGGTTCAGCTTCCAGCCCAACAGCGGGATCCAGACACCGGCTGCCAGCGGAATGCCGATCACATTATAAATAAATGCCCAGAACAGGTTTTCGTGAATGTTCCGCAGTGCCGCACGGCTCAGACGAATGGCAGCAGGCACGTCTGTCAGCCGACTTTTCATCAGTACAACATCTGCCGCATCAATGGCAACATCGGTACCGGCACCAATGGCAATGCCGATGTCTGCACGTGTCAGTGCCGGTGCATCGTTGATGCCGTCGCCGACCATTGCCACTTTGCCCAGTGCGGACAGCTTCCGAATGACGGCTTCCTTGCCGTCCGGCAGTACGCCGGCAATGACATGATCGACACCAGCCTGTTTTCCGATCGCCCTGGCGGTCTGTTCATTGTCGCCGGTGAGCATGACCACCTGAATGCCCATGCTTTGCAGCTGGCGAATCGCCTCTGGACTTTCCTCTTTCAGCACGTCTGCCACGGCGATGATTCCCAGAAGCTGGTTATCGCGGGCAAAGAACAGCGGTGTTTTTCCGGCTTTCGCCAGCATTTCCGCCTGCTGCTGTACTTCCTCCGGAATGGTCGTCGCCTGGGCGATACAGCCGGCATTGCCGCCGTAGAGCACTTGCCCGTTCCACTTTGCTGTCAAACCGTTTCCCACCAGAGCCTGAAATTCAGTGACCGGCGAAGCGGGAATCTGGTGTTCTTCGCTATATTGTAAGATCGCTTTTGCAAGCGGGTGTTCGCTTTTCTGCTCCAATGCAGTTGCAGCGGAGAGCAGTTCCTGTTCGGTGACATTTGCCGCAGGGAGAATATCTGTAACGCGGGGCTCGCCGCAGGTGATCGTACCGGTCTTGTCCAGTGCTACGATCTGAACCTTGCCGGCTTCCTCCAGAGAAACCGCGGTTTTGAACAGGATTCCGTGCTTGGCTCCGACCCCGTTTCCCACCATAATGGCAACTGGTGTAGCAAGTCCCAGTGCACAGGGGCAACTGATGACCAGCACGGAAATGCCCCGTGCCAGAGCATATCCCACGGTTTGTCCCACCAGCAGCCATACCACAATTGTGACAACAGCAATGGCAATGACAGCCGGTACAAACACACCGGAAACCTTGTCTGCGATCTTGGCAATGGGAGCCTTGGTGGCAGCGGCATCGCTGACCATGCGAATGATCTGGGAAAGCGTGGTATCTTCTCCCACACGTGTGGCTTCACACCGGAGAAAACCGGACTGGTTGATTGTGGCAGCTGAAACATTGTCGCCGACTGCCTTGTCCACCGGAATGCTCTCACCGGTGAGGGCAGATTCGTTGACGGCACTGGTGCCCTCGACAATGACACCGTCCACCGGAATGCTCTCGCCGGGGCGGACAACAAACTGTTCGCCGCGGTGCACCTGCTCCACCGGAACCGTGACTTCCTCACCATTCCGGAGCAGCACGGCGGTTTTCGGGGAGAGGTTCATCAGCCCTTTCAGAGCATTGGTCGTTTTGCCCTTGGAGTGTGCCTCCAGCATTTTTCCCACGGTAATCAGTGTCAAAATCATAGCGGCGGATTCAAAGTAGAATTCGTGCATATAACTCATCACTGCGTCCATGTCGCCCTTGACCTGGGCATCTGTCATGGCAAACAGGGCGTAGGTACTGTATACGAATGCCGCACCGGAACCCAGTGCCACCAGTGTGTCCATATTCGGGGCACGGTGGAGCAGGCTCTGGAATCCGCTGACGAAGAATTTCCGGTTGATGACCATGATGATAATGGTAAGCAGCATCTGTACCAGACCCATTGCCACATGGTTGCCGTTGAAGAACGGGGGCAGGGGAAATCCCCACATCATATGTCCCATAGAGATATACATGAGCACTGCCAGAAATCCCACAGAGGCGATCAGCCGCCGTTTCAGCACCGGTGTTTCGCGGTCGGCGAGGACATCACTGTCCGGAGCCGCTGTTTCGTCAGAGCCGCCCTTGCGGGAAGCACCGTAACCGGCTTTCTGGACGGCATCGATAATTGCTTCGGGAGAAGCTGTGCCATCGACTCCCATGGAGTTGGTCAGCAGGCTGACAGAGCAGCTGGTGACACCGTCCACCCTGGAAACCGCTTTTTCCACACGGGCACTGCACGCGGCACAGCTCATGCCCGTAACATTGTATTGTTCCATTGATTGAAAACCTCCTACTTCATCAATTTTTGCAGTGTAATCACCAATTCGTCGATGACTTCGTCCTTGCCGGCACGAATATCATCTGCCACACAGGTGCGGATATGGTTGGCAAGCAGTTCCTTATTGAAGGCGTTCAGGGCAGCGTTGGCGGCGGCGACCTGTACCAGAATATCCGGACAATAGGCGTTTTTCTCCACCATGCCCCGAATGCCCCGAATCTGCCCTTCGATGCGGTTCAGACGGTGGATCAGTTTGGTGTATTCCTCCTGCGAGCGTTCCTTTGTCTTGTGACAACAGGGACATCCCTGTTTTTCTGTATGTTCCATAGCGGATAGGCTCCTTTCTGTATTTGCGGTGTATCGGGGATATACCCCCTACCAGTATTATATACCCCTAAGGGGTATTTGTCAAGGCGGGGAAGGTGCAAAAGTTTTGTTGCAAATTTGTTTCCTATATTGTTGCAGAAATTCTGAGGCAATACCGCACAATCTTTGTGCGGTATTGCCTCAGAATTTCATACAGATAGCTGAAATAGCATTGCAACTTTTGCAAAGATATGCTATAATAGAAAAAATGGAACAGGAGGAGTTCATATGACGTGGGAAACCATTGAAATTGCCGGAAAAATCTGCCGGATCGCCGCCGCAGATTCGCCTGTCTGTGTGCTGATCCAGCCCACAGGGGAACATGAGCAGGCACATCTGACAGAGGAAGCCGGACAGATCTTACAGCATGCCTCATGTGAGGCATTGTTTGTGTCGTTTCCGATCGCAGACTGGGATCAGGAACTTTCTCCGTGGCATGCAAGACAGGCATTCGGAGAAGAATCGTTTGGCAGCGGTGCCGGTGCAACCTTGCAGTGGATTCTGGAAAAGCTGCTGCCGGCACTGCGATCTCAGCTGCATCTGCCGGAAAATATACCGTATATTTTGGGCGGCTACTCTCTGGCGGGATTGTTCAGCTTGTGGGCAGCGTACCAGAGCGATGTTTTTGCGGCAGTGGCGGCTTGTTCCCCCTCAGTTTGGATAGACGGCTGGGCAGAATATGCCGCATTGTATCGTCCTAAGACACCGCACATCTACCTTAGTCTTGGAACCAAAGAACACAAAACCAGAAACCCGCTGCTGCGAACGGTAAAAGAACGCATAACAGAACAGGAAGAACTGCTCCGGCAGGGCGGCGTGGATACAGTGCTGGAATGGAATACCGGCAATCATTTTCAGGAAAACGCAGCACGCACAGCGAAAGGCTTTCTGTGGTGCATAAAACAAGTGGAGGAATGCTGATGTTGGAAGTTTTTGAGATCTACCAGCCGCCGCAGGCAGACCGCAACAAGATTGCCGGAAAAATGCTGGGGCATATTTTGATCGTCTTTGCCGCTCTGGCGGTCGTCATGGTCAAGCTGTTTCTCTGCATCGGGGCAGATTCTGCACGGAACCGTGATGCAGTCCGCAAGGTGACTTCTCCGGAAACGGAACAATGGGCACTCATCGTGTTTCTGGTATTTGTTGCGGCAGTGATCTATCTGAGTGTGGCAGGATTCCTGCTTTCCCGAAAAGTCCGCAGACAGTTTACAGCCTGGGTGTACAATGGGGAAAAACTGTACGTGGTGACGGCAAAGGTACCATCTGCCGGAAGGTACAGTTCTCCCCGTAGAGTTTCCAGCGTGTTTCAGATACAGGAACGGGCATTGGAGATACTGCACGACCCGCGAATGCTGGTCAGTCTAATAGAGGGTACCGTTTCCGAACCGCTGTTTCACGTCACGCCGGTGACAGAGGTGCGGCGAATCCGGCAGCGGGAGCAGGAAGTGATCGTGTATTTTGACCGTTATCGAGAAAAGATTTCCAAAAAAACAACAAATTTCGAAGCACTGATGATGCATTTGCGAGCATTAGGAGCAGAGTAAAGGCAGTCCTGTATGATATGCGTACAGGACTGCTTTTTTTGCAAAAAGACTTGCCAATTTGCGAAAAATGTGGTATAGTAGTACGTGGGCATTTGAAAAGCCCTTTTTATCGAACAATTGGCAGCAGATGTCAGGGAAGCAGGTGAGAATCCTGCACAGTTCCGCTACCGTGTCGGGGAGCACCATACACATGCCACTGGAATGTTCCGTTCCGGGAAGGCGTATGGTCCGCGGAGAGCCGAAGTCGGGATACCGGTCTGCTGCTTTGGAATAGATCCCATCTACGAGAATAGAGGAAATTGTTGGTGCATGTGTATTCTGTGCTTTGCATAACTGCAAAGGCTCTGCTTTTTGCACCCATACGAAGGAAATATGATCGGTATTTCCCAAGACAATCACACAAGGCTTGTGTGTTGTATCCCGTGTTCTTCTGGAAACACGGGCTTTTTTGACATTGGAGGAAACTTATGCAGCTGCTCTTGATTCGGCACAGCATCACAGCCGGCAATCTGGAACACCGCTATATCGGCTGCCGCACAGACGAACCGCTTTGCGAAGCGGGAATCGCTCTGGCACAGCAGAAATCGGTGGAATTTCGCCGGTCGTTTCTGGCACCGGAACTGGTGCTGGTCAGCCCGATGCAGCGTTGCCGGCAGACGGCAGAGATCCTGTTTCCTCATATGCCGCAGAAAATCATATGGGGACTACAGGAGTGCGATTTCGGAGCGTTCGAAGGGAAAAATTATCAGGAGTTGTCCGGTGACACGTCCTATCAGGCGTGGATCGACAGCGGCGGTACGCTGGCATTTCCGGAGGGCGAATCCAGAGAAGAATTTGTGCGGCGATGCTGTGCGGCGTTGGAAGCGGCACTGCAAAGCCGGCAGGAATCTCATATCGCAGCAGTAGTACACGGAGGCACAATTATGGCGGTGCTTTCTGCATTGGAACAACAGCAGAAAGCGTATTTTTCATGGCAGGTAAAACCTTGTACGCCGGTTTTTTGCAGGGTGGTGAATTTATCCCCCCTGCGGCTTGCTGCATCAGGGAGTTGAAACAACGAGATGTGCATTTATATGGCAGGAGTGGACGTGTATTCCGCAGACGTTTCCACAAGGGAACAGTTTGCATTTTCGGAAGAACAGGTCAGGCAGATTCTGACAGAACTGGTGCAGAAAGACGGCATCAGCGGAGCAGTATTGCTTGCAACCTGCAATCGGACGGAACTGTATCTCTCCGTACAGGAACGCCGGTCTTCCGCAGAAGACGATGCTGTCAGCCAGCCGGCAATGGACATCTCTCCGGCAGAGCTCCTGCGGCAGTATGCCCATGCACCGGAAAAGCCTTTTACCGGGCGGGTTTTGACGGAAATCGATGCGGTACAGCATATCATGGAAGTCGCCTGCGGTCTGCATTCGCAGATCCTGCATGAAGAACAGATCGTCACACAAGTGGGACATGCGGTGGAACTGGCACGTGCCTGTCGCAGTACAGACGGCGTGCTGGACACCCTGTTCCGAACGGCAGTTTCTGCCGGAAAAGAGGCACAGACACAAGTGTCTGTGCAGAATGTACCGCTTTCGGTTTCTTATAGTGCGGTACAGCAGCTGGAACAGCATGCCGGAACACTGGACGGGAAAACCTGTCTGGTGATCGGCAACGGCAGCATGGGACGGCTGGCAGCTTCTCTGCTGGTGCAGTACGGCTGTCGGGTGTTTATGACACTGCGTTCCTATCATCACGGGGAAACGGTGATCCCGTTCGGGGTGCAGCCGGTTCCTTACGAACAGCGTTTCCTGCAAATGGAAGCGGCAGAGATCGTCATTAGTGCCACCAGAAGTCCGCATCACACCATTACCAAAAAGCAGCTGGAAGCACTCTCGCGAAAGCCGGTCTGGATTCTGGATCTGGCAATGCCACGGGACGTGGAAGCAGACTGCGGCACAGTGGAAGGTGTTACGCTCTGGAATCTGGACGACCTGCACAGCAGCACGGCTCCGGACGAAACGGCGTTGGCGGCTCTGCGGCAAATCGCGGAACAGTATACCGACACCTTTCAGATGTGGCGGAATTATCGGGACGCGGTGCCCTATATGCAGCAGCTGAAAGAGCTGACAACACAGCGAATCCTGCACAGTACGGCAGCAGAACCTTATGCAGAACTGCCTCAGCTGGAGGAGATCGTGCGGCTGGTGACGGAACGAACGGTGGATATGCTCATGGGCAGCATGAAATCGGAAATTACACCGGAACTGGTGCGGCAAAGCTGTGCGAAAATCAAAGACAGAGGAAGATTTTGAACCCATGGGAAGAAAAATTCGTATCGGCAGCCGTGCCAGCCGGCTTGCCGTGGTACAGAGCGAACTGGTCATGGCAGAGATCCGGAAGATCCTGCCGGAAGCAGACTTGGAACTGGTGACCATGAAAACCACTGGGGACAAGATCCTGCACAAGACGCTGGACAAGATCGGCGGAAAAGGGCTGTTTTTGAAAGAACTGGACGCGGCACTTCTCGCCGGACAGGTGGACATCTGCGTGCACAGCCTGAAAGATGTGCCGGTGACAGAGAATCCGGCACTGCCCATTGGGGCATACTCTGTGCGGGAACTGCCGGCAGATGTGCTGGTGTTCCCGAAGGAAACTTCACACTGGAATCCGGCACTGCCGGTAGGGTGTGCCAGTGCCCGAAGAAAGATGCAGTTTCAACAGCTGTATCCGGAAGCAGTGATACAGCCGGTGCGTGGCAATGTGCTGACACGGCTGGAAAAACTGGACAGCGGTGAGCATGGTGCACTGATTCTGGCGGAGGCAGGGCTGAAACGGTTGGGGCTGTCTGACCGGATCGCCTACCGCTTTTCACCAGAGGAACTGGTGCCGGCAGCAGGGCAGGGGATTCTGGCGATACAGACCCGTGCCGGCGAATATGCCGACCTGCTTGCCCGGCTGAATTCCCCCGACGGGGCACTTTGTGCGAAAACAGAACGGCAGCTGGCATCGCTGCTGGGCGGGGACTGCTCGGCACCGGTGGGCTGTCATGCACAGCTGCACGGAACGGACATGACTCTTTATGGGTTTTCCGGTATCGGCGGGGTGCCGCGGTACGGCAGCGTGCAGGGAAACCGAAATGATGCGGACTTGCTGGTACAGCAGCTGGCATCAAAACTGACCATTACGGAATAAGTAAGAAGGTATCAATATGAATCTGACCAATCGGCCGCGTCGCCTGCGAAACGGTGCTCTGCTTCGCAGCATGGTGCGGGAAACCCGTATTTCTGCGGATACACTGATCTATCCCATGTTCGTGCAGGAGGGGGAGCATATTCGGGAAGAGATCCCCTCCATGCCCGGACAGTATCGCTGGAGTCTGGACTGCGTAGATGAACTCTTGCAGCAGGTCGTGGATTCCGGTGTGAAAAGCGTGCTGCTTTTCGGGATCCCTGCTCAAAAAGATGAGATCGGCAGCAGTGCATGGCAGCCGGACGGCATTGTCCAGCAGGCGGTGCGGCATATCAAGAGCCGGTTTCCGCAGCTGTATGTCATCACCGATGTCTGCATGTGTGAGTATACGTCGCACGGACACTGCGGCATTCTCTGCGGGCATGACGTGGACAACGACAAGACACTGGAAGTGCTGGCAAAAACAGCACTGTCCCATGTGCAGGCAGGTGCGGATATGGTTGCCCCCTCGGATATGATGGACGGCAGAGTGGGACGTATCCGGCAGATGCTGGACGAAAACGGCTTTGTCAACACGCCGATCATGGCGTACTCCGTAAAGTATGCTTCGGCGTTCTACGGCCCGTTTCGGGACGCAGCCGGTTCTGCACCGGCGTTCGGCGACCGGAAAAGCTATCAGATGGATCCCCACAATGCCAGAGAAGCTTTGCTGGAAGCGGAATTGGACGTGCAGGAAGGTGCGGACATTCTCATGGTAAAGCCGGGTATGGCGTATCTGGACGTGCTGAAATCGCTGAAAGAACAATTCCGCCAGCCGGTGGCACTGTACAGCGTCAGCGGCGAATATGCCATGATTCAGGCAGCGGCTGCGGCAGGCTATATTGATCGGGAAGCTGTCATTTGCGAATCAGCGGTCTGCATGTACCGTGCCGGTGCAGATCTTTTGATCACATACTTTGCAATGGAACTGGCGAAGTACATTCGCGAGGGGAGGATCGGATAATGGAACAGATGCACATTGCTCATTCCGAGGCGTTGTACGACCGTGCCAAGGAACTGATGCCCGGCGGTGTCAATTCGCCGGTGCGGGCGTTTCAGTCTGTGGGCGGTACGCCGCGGTTTATTCAGCGTGCCAAAGACCAGTACCTCTACGATGAGGACGGCAACGTCTATATCGATTATATCGGCTCCTGGGGACCGATGATTCTGGGACACAATCCGGACATTGTGCTGGAAGCTGTCCGGAACCAGTTGGAAAACGGCTTGAGTTACGGTGCTGCCACGGCACTGGAAGTGGAAATGGCAGAACTGATTCATCAGATCGTTCCCTGCGTAGAAATGATGCGTATGGTAAACTCCGGCACAGAGGCAGTAATGAGTGCTGTCCGTGCCGCAAGAGGATTTACCGGACGGGACAAAATCGTCAAGTTTGAGGGCTGCTATCACGGGCATGCAGATGCCATGCTGGTGAAAGCCGGCTCTGGCGTGATGACTGCCGGCATTCCGGATTCCAGCGGTGTGCCGAAAGGCTGTACCGCGGATACTCTGTCCGCAGTCTATAATGATCTGGACAGCGTGGAACAGCTGTTTCAGCAGTATCCGGAGGAAATCGCCTGCGTGATCGTGGAACCGGTGGCTGCCAATATGGGCGTTGTGGTTCCGGAAAAGGGATTCCTGCAGGGAATCCGTCAGATCTGTGACCAGTACGGTGCTCTGCTGATTCTGGACGAAGTCATTACCGGATTTCGTCTGCAGCTGGACGGTGCTGTCGGACACTTTGGTGTCACACCGGATCTGGTGACCTATGGCAAGATCATCGGCGGCGGCATGCCGGTCGGTGCATACGGCGGCAGACGGGAGATCATGCAGCTGGTGGCTCCGCTGGGCTCTGTCTATCAGGCGGGTACGCTCAGCGGCAATCCGGTGGCAATGCGTGCCGGTCTGACACAGCTGCGGTATTTGCAGGCACATCCGGAAGTCTATCATCAGGTAGGCTTCCTGTCCCACCGGCTTCGCAGCGGTCTGGAAGACATTATTCGCCGGCACCATGGCAACTGTACCGTCAACGGTATCGGTTCGCTGTCCTGCCTGTATTTTACACCGGAACCGGTGCGGAACTATACTGATGCCAAAAAGGCGGATACCGCAAGATTTCGGGAATATTTTCATTTCATGCTGGATGAGGGCAACTATTTCGGTCCCAGCCAGTTTGAAGCAATTTTTGTATCGAACGCACACACGCTGCGTGAGATAGATAAAACGCTGGGTGATGCAGATGCATTTTTCTCTGCACACAGCGGAAACTGAGAACCTCTTTCTGTTCTCAGCCGGGAGCCAACGGAGAGGGGTTCCGAGAGGAGAGGTTTTCATATGAACAAACACAATGGCTCTGTTTTGCAGAACCGCAGCACCAGAGGCATGACGGGATGTCGTGTGCTGGTGTCTGCTCTGGCAGTTTGTCTGCTGCTGTCCGATATGGCAGCAAGCGGCAAATTCGGTGCATCTGCGATGCACATCATGGAGGGCTATCTGCCCGCTGGCTGGTGTATTGCATGGGGTGCACTTTGCATTCCGTTTCTGGTGGCTGGTGCAGTCAGCCTGAAGCGGAAAATCGCGTATCAGGGAAAAGTGAAGCTGCTGATCGCACTTTGTGCAGCCTTCGTCTTTATCATTTCTTCCCTGAAGATCCCGTCGGTTACCGGAAGCTGTTCTCATGCGACCGGTACCGGACTGGGTGCGATTCTGTTCGGACCGTCGATCATGTCCGTGCTGGGCATCATCGTGCTGCTGTTTCAGGCGATCCTGCTGGCACACGGCGGTCTGACCACACTGGGTGCCAACACATTTTCCATGGCGATTTTCGGACCGTTCGTTTCCTACGGACTGTTCCAGCTGCTGAAAAAGTGCAAGGCACCGATGGGACTGGCAGTATTTCTGTCGGCAACGATCGGAGATATGGCAACTTACTGCCTGACTTCGGTACAGCTTGCAGCTGCTTATCCCGGAGATAACTTCTGGGCATCGTTCGGCAAGTTCATTGCCGTTTTTGCACCGACTCAAGTCCCCATTGCCATTGCAGAAGGCATTCTGACTGTCATTGTCTATAATGTCATTCAGAAGAACTGCGTCAAGGAGTTGAAGGAACTGTCCGGCATTACAGTTTCCAACCCCAACCGCGGCAAATTGTGGGCAAGAAATCTGGTGCTGGCACTGGGTGTTGTTTTACTGGTCACCATTCCGCTGATGCTGCTGGGCAACAGTGAATTCGGCGGTTCTGATGATGCCGGTTCTACTGTAGTAGAAGAAATCAACGGCGGCTACACCCCGTGGTTTGAGTCCTTCTGGGAACCGCCTTCGGGAGAGGTCGAATCTCTGCTGTTCTGTGTACAGTCGGCGATCGGTGCAGGCATCTGCGGCTTTGTGCTGGGACGCATCAGCCGGAAACCGAAAGCATCTGCATCAGAGGACGATGCTGCATTGACAGACCAGAAGCAAACTTCTGCTTCCTGACCGCAGGAGGCAACAGATGAAACGACATACACATTCCCACAGTCACGGAGAACGAATCCTCATTGATGAGATCGCCTATGCATCTGCATTGCGGCGTGTTTCTCCGTTCTGGAAAATTTTTGTGTCCCTGTATAGTCTGCTTCTGTGCCTGATCTCACATACATGGGCGGTGAGTGTGCTGATCTTATGCTGCATGCTGACCGCGATGACTGCCATCGGGAAAACCCGGTGGCATCATGTTATCCACTTAATGCAGATCCCGCTGGCATTTGTCGTGCTGGGGTGCATCATGATCCTGCTGCAGATCTCACATCATGGCGAATCCATGCTGGTATCGCTGCATCTGGGAAGCTGGTACTTCGGCATCACCGGAGAGAGTCTGCATCAGTTCGGACAGGTGTTTTTACAGTGTCTGGCGGCAGTCAGCTGTCTGTATTTTCTCTCTGCCACTACGCCGATGACAGAACTGTTTACGGCACTACGCCGTCTGCATCTGCCGGCGTTTCTGGTGGAGATGATGGAACTGGTCTATCGGTATATCTTTGTGCTGATGGAGTCGGCTTCGCAGATTCGGAACGCACAGGAATGCCGCTTGGGGTATGGCTCGTTAAAGACCAGCTTTTACTCCATGGGACAGCTGGTCTCCAATCTGTTCCTGCGGGCATACCGGCAGGCAGACCGTACCTATACGGCAATGGAGTCCAGAGGGTACACCGATGAAGTGCGGACACTGGGATTGGCATATGAAACAACAGGCTGGCAGAAAGGGCTCGCCGTCGGATACAGTGTGCTCCTGACCGGAGCCGTGCTCTTTTGCAGAATAGGAGGCAGCGTATGGGGATTATTTTAGAGGCAAGTCATCTCACCTATGGCTATGACGAAAGCAGTCACGCCATTGAGGATTTGTCCATTGCATTTGAAGAAGGCAAGACTACCGCGATTCTGGGAGCAAACGGTGCCGGAAAGTCTACGCTGTTTCTGCATCTCAACGGCATTTTGCAGCCGGAGCAGGGAGAGGTTCGCTTTCGCGGGCAGCCGATTTCTTACAAAAAAGCAGGCTTGCGGCAACTGCGTTCCAAGGTGGGTATCGTCTTTCAGAATCCGGACGACCAGCTGTTTTCGGCTTCGGTATATCAGGACATTTCTTTCGGAGCAGTCAACATGGGCTTGCCCGCGGAGGAGGTGCACCGCCGTGTGGAAACGGTCATGGAACAGGTGGGGATCACATACCTGAAAGACCGTCCCACTCACGCCCTGAGCTTCGGACAGAAAAAGCGGGTGGCATTTGCCGGCATTATGGTCATGCAGCCGGAAGTCATTATTCTGGACGAGCCCACGGCAGGACTGGACCCTGTGGGCATCAGTGAACTGATGCACCTGCTCCAGGATGTCTGCCGGCAGCAGCACACCACCATTATTTTATCTACCCATGATATTGATGTGGTGCCCATTTACGCCGATGTGATCGACGTTATGGACAAGGGGCACATGGTGGCACATGGTACGCCGGCGGAAATTTTCGCCCAGCCGGAACTGCTGCGGGAGCATCATCTGCGTCTGCCGCGAATTTCGCATTTGCTGGAAATTTTGCATAAGGAGGATCACTGGGACGTAGATGCTTCGGTTTCTACCATTTCCGGTGCAAGAAAAGAATTGCTGCGGCATGCGGCGGAGTGAGGAGGAATACCCATGAAAACAGGAACGGTATTTCTGGTGGGAGCAGGTCCGGGAGATTCGGCACTGCTGACAGAACAGGGAAAGACTTGTCTGGAACAGGCGGACGTGGTGGTCTATGATGCACTGGCGTGTTCGTCAGTGCTGAACCTGACACGACCGGACTGCGAACTGATCTTCGCGGGAAAGACGGCGGGAAATCACCACAAAAAGCAGAGTGAAACCAATCAACTGCTGGCGGAGCTGGCACAGCAGGGAAAACGGGTGGTACGGCTCAAGGGCGGTGACCCCTTTGTCTTTGGACGCGGGGGAGAAGAAGCACAGGTGCTGCAATCGCTGGGAATCCCTTTTCAGATCGTATCCGGCGTTTCCTCCTGCTATAGTGTGCCGGCTTATGCCGGAATCCCTGTGACACATCGGGAATACGCTCCTGCATTTCATGTTATCACAGGACACCGCAAAACGGAACAGCATACCGAACTGGACTATGCCACGCTGGCAAAACTGGACGGCACTCTGGTGTTCCTGATGAGCCTGAGCAACCTGCCGGCAATTGCCGCTTCGCTGATACAGCAGGGGAAATCTCCGGATACACCGGCGGCAGTGATCCAGCAGGGAACAACCGCACGGCAGCGTGTGGTGACGGCTCCGCTTTCTGAGATCGCGGTAGAAGTGCAGCGGCAGGGAATCCACACGCCGGCAATGACTGTGATCGGTGACGTGGTTTCTCTGCGGCAACAGCTGTCGTGGTTTGGAATGGGCGAACTGTCCGGCAAAAAGGTACTGCTGACCGGTACACCGGCGTATACCCGCAAGGCGGCAGCACAGCTTCGTTCCTGTGGAGCAGAGCCGGTGGAAGTCAGCCTGATCTACCCGAAGGCTTCTTCGCCGGACGTGCTGAAGGCGTTGCCCTGGCAGTCGTATACGTGGGCAGTGCTCACCAGTGCCAACGGCGTGGAACAACTGTTTGCATCGCTGAAGCAATCCCATGTAGACCTCCGGCGGCTGCTGCATCTGCGGTTTGCTGCCATTGGAAACGGCACGGCACAGGCACTGGCGGAATACGGCATTTTCGTGGACTGTGTGCCGGAGTATTTCAACAGCCGCAGTCTGGCAGAGGCACTGATCCCGCAGCTGACCATGCAAGACCGTGTGCTTTTGCTGCGAGCGGAAAACGGCTCTGTCATTCTGCCGCAGCTGCTGGAACAGGCGGGGAAAGCCGTCGATACAGTGCCGCTGTATCGGGTGCAGACCGACCTGCGGAAACGGGAACTGCTGTTGCAGGAGCTGGCAGATACGGACTATGTTTTCCTTGCCAGTGCTTCCGCTGCACGTGCCTTTGCAGAAATGACGGCGGGAACAGAAACTGCGGCGAAGCTGATCTCTATCGGAAACGCTACCACAAAGGCAGCGGAAACGGCAGGACTTTCTGTGGCGGAAACCGCGGTACAGTCGGATATAGCCGGCATGATTGCATGCATTCGGAAAGAAAACGAGGTGTAGAATATGTATCCTATCGCATTGCATTTACAGGGGAAAAAGTGCATCGTGTTCGGTGCGGGAAAAGTGGCACAGCGGCGTGTCTGGGGCTTGCTGGAATCTGGTGCGGAAGTCACCGTGGCAGCACCGGAGCCTATGCCGGCGTGCTGGAAAAACGCAAAGCTGACTTATTTGCAGCAGCCCTATGCACCGGAACTGCTGGGGGAAAACCTGCTGGTGTTTGCTGCAACTGATGACAGTGCAGAAAATGCCCGCATTGTACGGGAAGCTCAGGCTGCCAGAAAGCTGGCATCATCGGCGACTGTATCGCCGGACTGCACGCCGGACTTTGCTGTTCCGGCACATCGGAAACACGGCGACATTACCATGGCAGTGACAACCGAGGGTGATGCTCCGTCACTGGCGGGGGCGATCTGTCGGGAACTGGAACCGAAGCTGGCAGAGTACAGCGAACTTTGCACCTGTCTGGGAATCCTGCGGCGGGCATGGAAAGAAACCATGCCGGACGAAATTCGCCGCATGCAGCTGCTGCGAATTCTGACGGAGCCGAAAGCGTTGGAGCTGTTTCGGGAAAAGGGAAAAGGGGCATATCTGGCATATGCTTCCAGCCTGACAGAAGAACAGCTGCCGGCATGCCGGCACGCACTGCTCATGGTCAGCTTTGGCACCAGCTATGCGGACACCAGAGAGCAGACCATTGGTGCAGTGGAATCTGCTGTAAAGCAGGCGTTTCCGGAAATGGACGTTTTTCGGGCATTTACCAGCGGCATGATCATTCGGAAGATGCGGCGGCAGGGCACTGCGGTAGACACGGTGCGGGAGGCACTGGAGAAACTGAAACAGAAAGGGTATACCCATGTGTATATTCAGCCGACTCATGTCATTCCCGGCGAGGAGTACGACCGCCTTTGTGCAGATGCGGCATCGTATGCAGGAGCCTTTGCGGTGTTCCGCATCGGCAGACCGCTGCTGACAGAAACGGAAGACTATCCGGCACTGATTCAGGCAATGGAGCAGGACGGCGTAATAGAAAAGGCATCGACCAAGGCATATCTGTTAATGGGACACGGCACGCCGCACATCATCAATCAGGCGTATCCGGCATTTGACTACTGGCTGAAACGGTGCGGGTTCGACAATGTTTTTGTGGGAACGGTAGAGGGCTATCCCACGCTGGATACCCTTTTGGAACAGTTGAAAGAACGGCAGTATCAGGAAGTGGCGCTGGTGCCCATGATGCTGGTGGCAGGCGACCACGCCCAGAACGATATGGCAGGGGACGAAGAAGATTCGTGGAAGTCTGTATTGACCAGACACGGCTATACTGTCACACTGCAAATGCAGGGGCTGGGAGCATATCCGGCGGTGCAGGCACTCTATGTGGCACATGTACAGCATATGCTGGAATTGTCACCAGAGGGAGGTGAACGGTAATGCCGAACATTCCTAACGATCCGATCATGCTGATGAGTTATCTGAATACCCAGCTGCGGGACAACTATGCCTCTCTGGAGGAACTGTGCAAGTCTATGTGTCTGGAACAGGCAGAGATCACCGCAAAGCTGGAAGCAGTTGGCTTCGTATACAAGCCGGAACGCAATCAGTTTGTATAAGGCAATACCGCACAAAGAGCGTCTGGCGACTTTGCACGCCATCTGCTTGC
>OGCO01001971.1_pt1 | contig 28679 bp, 26 predicted proteins | sample 1570171 | NCBI WGS metagenome assembly OGCO01 (sample SAMEA4370583, study PRJEB24528) | human gut metagenome
TTTTTAATTTAAAATTTAAGAAACCTATATACTTTTTAATAATATATTTTATCTTAATTTTACCATTTATAATGAGCAAAAGCTTTGTTAGCTTCAGCCATTTTATGCATATCTTCTTTCTTCTTGAAAGCTCCACCGTTTCCAGCTACTGCATCCATTATTTCACCAGCTAATTTTTCTGACATAGTTTTTTCATGTCTATTTCTAGCATAAACAACTAACCATCTTAAACCTAATGTTTGTCTTCTTTCTGGTCTTATTTCAATTGGCACTTGGTATGTAGCACCACCAATTCTTCTAGCTTTTACTTCTAGAACTGGCATTACATTGTTTAGTGCATCTTCAAAAACTTCTAATGGATTTTTGTTTTCTTTTTCTTTTATGATGTCGAATGCATCATAAACTATTTTTTGAGCAACTGTTTTTTTACCATCAAGCATTACGTTGTTTATTAATTTTGTAACAACTTTGCTATTATACATTGGATCTGGTAAAACTTCTCTTTTTGCTATATATCCTTTTCTTGGCACTATTCTTCCCTCCTTATAATATTTAATACTAATATAACCTAGTATTTTAGGTACTCTAAAAAGCTTAATACTAATAATTCCTTCTTAATACTTTTTAGTTAAGTGCTATATAATCTATTATTAATTTAAGTACAAACCTAAATTAGTAAGTTATATGCACCTTGCAATTTCATTCCAAATTACGGTTTATTTTTTTGGTTTTTTAGCTCCGTATTTAGATCTTGCTTGCATTCTGTCTTTAACTCCTGCAGTATCTAATGTTCCTCTGATTATGTGGTATCTAACACCTGGAAGGTCTTTTACTCTTCCTCCTCTTATTAATACAACACTATGCTCTTGTAAGTTGTGTCCTATTCCTGGGATATAAGATGTTACTTCATAACCATTTGAAAGTCTAACCCTTGCTACTTTTCTTAAAGCTGAGTTTGGTTTTTTAGGTGTTACTGTTTTAACAACTGTACATACACCTCTTTTTTGTGGTGAACGTCTATCAGTCATTTTCTTTTTCATAGAATTGTATCCATGTTGTAAAGCTGGGGCTGTAGATTTTGTTACACCTGTTTGTCTTCCTTTTCTTACTAATTGATTAATTGTTGGCACTTAAATTTCACCTCCTGAAAATATTTTAACCGTTAGCATCTATTGCCATTTTTAGCAATTTATACTAACGGTTAATATTATATCATCGATACTTGTGTAAGTCAATATTTATAATAATTTAAATTTTAATATTCCCTGTCTTCTTGAATTGATTCTTGCGCTTGAGTTTGAGTTTGATGTATATTTAATTCTTGCGCTTGAGTTTGAGTTTGATATATATTTGATTCTGGCTCAGCATTGGTTTTTACTTGTTCATGAAAATTATTTGTTTCGGTTTCAGCAGGCAATAATTTTATTTCTTCCTCGTTTACTGGATTTTTTCTTTTCCTATAATTTACTATGTTAGCTATTCGATTATGTAATTTAGCCATTCTTGAAAATTTTCTTTTTTGCATATTAGAAAAATTATTTTCTTTACAATTATATAATCCTTCTAAATTATATTCTAAATCAAATGGAATACTATCTTTATTAGCTTTCCTATTTGATAAAGCTAATATATAATTATTTATATATCCCATTTTTTCCTCTGCTAACTCACTTTTCCCTTGTTCACTTGCATTTTTATATTTTCCCACTAAATATCCTAATATATTAGGATCACATTTTCTTAAAACTTGTCTGTTTTTTAATTTTCCAAGATTGAATATGCTATTATAAACATCTTCTCCAAAGGTTTCCATCATTGTTTTTTTCATTTCTTTTACCGTTCCTAATGCATATGTATTACCCGAAAATATATCTTCGACATTATTTCCATTATATATGTAATATTTATTAACGCCCGCTTCATATTTTATTGAAAATTCTTTTTCTTTAATTTTATTAGAATTAGTTGATTCTGGTGTATCAGAAGGATTTATTATGTTTTGCTCTTCATCAGCGCTTATTACTTCTGGTGTTTCATCAGAATTTGTTGCAGCTTGCTCCTCAGCAGAATTTGTTTTTTCTTTTGTAGGAATTTGTTTTTTGAATTTTTGAATATGATTATTGTAAAATTCATCTATGTTTTTTGGGTTTATTTTTTCTATGTACTTTACTAAATTGTCAAATGTTTTTTTGTCTGCTTTAATATCATCTATCTCGCTTGCATATTTATTTTTTTCATTTTTTATTTGTGTATCTAGTTCATCTATTTTTTTATCTAACTTTTCTATAGCAAATTTTACTGATTTATCTTTAATTTTTATTTTTTCTAATGTAGCCCTTTGCTCTTTGTATTTTTCTTTTTCTTTAATTATTTTATCACTTTTTTCTTCTAACGCTTTTATTCGGTTGTTATATGAATTTTCTACTTTTTTCTTTAAATCTTCTTTTTTTGATTTTATTTCATCTTTCTTTTCATCTTTCTTTATTTTAGTCTTTTCATATTCTTTATCTATTTGTTCTCGATTTTTAATTATTTTTTCTGTTTCCTTTATATAATCTTTATCATCTTCTTTAGCCTTCTTTATTAATGCTTCAATTTTACTTTTTTGTTCAAAAAGATTACCTTGTTCATCTATTTTTGTCTCATCATTTTCTATATATTTTAAACGTATATTTATTTTCTTTAATTGATTATTGTAATCTATTATGCTCTTTTTATTTTCTTCAACAGCTTTTACGATTTCTTCTAATTGTGTATTAGCATCTTCCGGAGAATTTTCATATTCTTTTTCATATTCTTTTTCTTCTTTTAATAATTCTTTGTAGTCATAGAAATACTCACTAAATTCTTTTTTATTTTCTTCCATAATAATTCTTCACTCCTACTTATAAATATTCTTTATATCTTTGGTTTTATAATATTATAATAATTATAACATATATTATCTATTAAAATCAATATTTTGTAAATAATTTTTATGAGCCCTACTGCTCTTATATGGTACTACTATGCCTCTGCTTATTTCTTTATTTGCAACATTCTTTATCCAGCCTTTTAAACTTTTATCCTCATTTAACAAATGATATACTAATTTAAATTCAGTTTCATCAAATTTATAATAATCAGTCATTTCTTCCCTTATTTTTTTATCAGTTAAACCTTTTTGCGAATACATTTTAATTATCTTTTTTCCTTTATAATCTACAACCGCAATTAAATCTATAAAATATTTTTTCTTTATATTTGTATTATTATTTAATTGATAATTATATCCATTAGTTGCTGTTAAACAAATTTCTCCTTTTGATAATTCTATTTTATCTCCTATAGTAATTGTTTCGCAAATATTTTTCTTTGCATCTGTGCTATTACATTTTATTTTACAAATTTTAGAATTTGCCTGCTTTTTTTGGGGGCTAATTTCTTCATTGTCTATATTAAATTTTTTTATTATTTTTTTATTTACTTTTTCTAATCTTAATAAAGCTATCTTTTTTCTTTTCAGCTGTTTTATTCTATTTTCTAGTATAACTACATTATCCTTCGCTATAGACAAAGAAATACTTTTATTTAAATTTTCTAAATCTTTATTTGTTTTTTCAATTTCATTTTCCAGTTTATTTATTATATTTCTAAGACAATTTTTAAAAATCTCCATATAACATCCTCTTTTCATTTATTACAAATTATACCATTAAATCGTTGTTTATGTCAACCCTCTCTCCTGGAATTAAGTATAGCATGCTTTAATTTTTAAATTTCTTTTTCAATAATTCTATTTCTTTTTTGTAACCATCTATTTCATTAGGTGTTTCTAAATAAAATGGTAACTGCTTAATTCTCTCATTATTTATTATTTTAGTTATTGCTTCTAATCCAATTTTTCCTTCACCAATTTTTTCGTGTCTATCTTTATGGCTTGCTTTGTCATTTTTACTATCATTTAAATGAATTGCTTTTAATTTATCTAATCCAATTATATTATCAAATTCATCTAATACCGCATCAAAATCATTTACTATATCATATCCAGCATCCCAAATGTGGCAAGTATCTAAACATACACCTAATTTTTCTTTTAATTCAACCTTATCTATTATTTTTTTAATTTCTTCAAAAGATCTTCCTACTTCACTTCCCTTGCCAGCCATTGTTTCTAGTAAAACTGTTGTTGTTTGTTCTTTTGTTAATATTTCATTTAACATTTCTGCTATAAAATCAATACCAACTTCTACACCTTGTCCAACATGGCTTCCTGGATGAAAATTGTAATAATTTCCTGGTGTATATTCCATTCTTTTTAAATCATCTGCCATAGTATTTTTTGCAAATTCACGTATTCCACTATCAGCAGAACATGCATTTAATGTATATGGTGCATGTGCTAAAATTTTATTTATTTCATGTTCCTTTGAGTATTGTAAAAAAGCTTTTACATCATCTTCATTTATTTCCTTAGCTTTTCCACCTCTTGGATTTCTTGTAAAAAATTGAAATGTATTTGCTCCTATACTTACTGCTTGTTTAGCCATTGCTAAATATCCTTTTGAAGCAGATAAATGACATCCTATTGTAAACATATTTACCTCCTATTTTATTATCTTTTAACAACTAATTTATTTATTTTTGCTTTTATGTAGCTTTCTAGTTTTCCCATAAACTCTGCTGATTCAATTTCTTTTTTGGCTACCATCTCTAAACCTTTTTCCCAACTTGCTGTTAGTTTTGGGTTTAGCATATCTGGCATTGACATATTAACAACATCATATATAGCCTCACCTTTAACTGTTGGTGTAATTATTTGTGTTTTACCATTTATATTTATATATTTTATTTTTTCAAGTTTTTTTATAATTTCAGCTCTTGTTGCACTTGTTCCAATACCAGCACCTTTAATTTGCTCTCTTAGCTCTTCATCTTCAATTAATTTTCCTGCGTTTTCCATTGCAAGTATCATTGAACCAGAATTATATCTACTTGGTGGAGATGTTTCTGCGTCTTTTGTTTCGAAATTTATTACTCCAACTTCTGAATTTTTCTTTAATTTTGTTAAAATTTCTAAGTTATCTTGTACTGTTTCATTTTCTTTATTCTGATCTTTTACATTTTTATTTTTTGCTATGTCTAAATAACCTGTTTTTGTGCACACCTTTCCTGATGTTGAAAATTGTTCGTTATCAATTGTAACAATTACAGAAATTTTATTAAATTCTGCTGGTGGATAAAATATTGCTAAAAATCTTTTTACAATTACTTTGTATATTTGTTTGTGTAAATCCGGTAATTTTTCATAATTTTCATAGCCTTGTCCTGTTGGAATAATTGCATAGTGGTCTGTTATTTTACTATCATTTACGTATTTAGTTTTTACAATATTTGTAGAATATTTTTCTTCAGCCATTTGTTTTATATATCCCTGAACTTCTTCATCTTTATAGCCTTTTGCAATTCCATTCAAATTTTTAGAAATTATTTTTGCAACAGCAGTTGATAATACTCTCGCATCGGTTCTTGGATATGTTACTAATTTTTTTTCATATAAATTTTGTATAACTTCTAGTGTTTCATCTGGTTTAATTTTAAATCGTTTTGTACATTCATTTTGTATTTCTGCTAAATTGAATAGTAATGGAGCATTTTCTTTTTGCTTTGTTTTTTTCACTTCTTTAACAATTGCTTTTTTATCCTTTAAAGATAGTATAAATTTTTGAGCATCTTCTATTTTTTTAAAACCTGTTTCATTATACAATTGTGGGGAATTAAACATTTTCGAATCTTCTGTTACTTTCCATTCAGCTTTAAAACTACTGTCAGTATCACCAAATTCTCCTATAATTTTATAGTATGTTGTTTTAACAAAATTAGCAATTTCACGCTCTCTTGATACAACCATTCCTAATACACAAGTCATAACTCTACCTACAGAAATTGATACTTTTTCTTCATCTATTTGTTTTGCAATTCTTCTTCCAAATATTATTGAAAGTAGTCTTGAAAAATTTATTCCAATTAGATAATCCTCTTTAGCTCTTAAATATGCAGCATCAGATAAGCTATCATATTCTGATAAATCTTTTGCTTCTTTAATACCCCTTTTTATTTCTTCCTCTGTTTGTGAATCTATCCAAACTCTCTTCATTTTTGCTTTTGGATTAGGTTTTGCCATCATAAAAACAAGTCTTTGAATATATTCTCCTTCTCGCCCAGAGTCACCTGCGTTATATATTTCTTCTACATCTTCTCTTTGTAATAATTGTTTTACGATGTTGAATTGATTTTGAACTGCAGGAATTATTTCGTATTTCCATTCTGTTGGTATAAATGGAAGTGTATCTAATCTCCAAAATCTCAAATTTTCATCATATTTTTCTGGATAACTCATTGTAACTAAATGACCAACACACCATGTTATTATCCATTCATTAGATTCAATATATCCATTTTTTCTGTTAACATTTATACCTAATGCTTTTGCAAATTCCATTGCTACAGATGGCTTTTCTGTAATTATTAATTTTTTTGCCAATTAACCATCAATCCTTGTTAATATATTTGGATTTTTGTGGAAATCCATAAACCATTTATATTTTAGATTTTATATAATCATTTGCAATTTGTAATAATTCTTGTGCCATTTGTATTGTATGTGGATTTTTAAAATTCATTTTTTGAGTTAATTTATTTAAATAATCCTTTTCTTTTATTACTATGTAACTACTTTTATAATAAAAGTCAAAAACATATGCCATATGGGAAATCCATATATCTCCATATGTCGCTCTCTTTTTATAATCTATCATATGGTCTTCTTTAAATTCTCTTATTATTTCATTTGAAAAAGTTTCATTTTGCATATCTTCTGCTGAACAGCCATATGTGTTTTTTATGTCATCTGTTAATAAAACATAAAAACAGTCTAATTTATCAGCATCTCTTATTATTTTTGAATGAAGTAATTCTTGCTCTGTTAAATTATCTTCAATTTTTGACCTGTTATGATTTAATATTGCTGTTTTAATTATCTTATAATATTTTTCATCTACATTAAATTTCTCAATTAAATTATCTTCAAACAAAATTTTTGCACCATATTCACCGTGATTTATGCTTATTTTATCTATAAAAGTATTGTATTTTCTTACTTGTTCAAATCTGCCTATATCATGTAATAAACCTATTAGTTCAGCTAATTTTATATCTTCTTCTGATAAATTTAGTGATGTTGCAATTTTTTTGCTTAGCTCTGATACCCTCAAAATATGCGCAACTTTTAAAGCAATCTTTCCATCCTGTAAATTATAATTTGATACATATTCTTTAAAAACTCTTTTTGAATTATTAATGTCTATCATTTTATTTTTACCTACCTTAAAACTTTTTCTATATATTATACTAACAGTAAATTTTTTTCAAGCATTTCTTTATATACAATCCCAATTTTTACCCTTGACTACAAAATATTTTTAATGTATTATAATAGATATTTATACATAGATAGGAGATTTAATAATTATGTTATGTTCAGTTTGTAAAAAGAATGCGGCTGTAATATTTATAAATAAATCAAATGACGCCAGTCAAATGGAAGGACTATGTTACGAATGTGCTAAAAAACAAGGCATAAATCCTTTAGATGCTTTAGCCAAACAAGCTAACTTATCTGATAGTGATTTAGAAAATATGTCTATGCAATTTGAAAGTATGTTTAATGACATGTCTGAAAATCCTGACCTAAACTTTGAAGACTCTGAAAATAGTGATAATTCTAATAGTTTAGGCTCAATATTTTCTGGATTATTTGGTAACTCACATGATACAGAACAATCAGCAAGTAATTCGAATAAAAAAGTAAAAACAGAAAAAAGACAAAATAAAAAACATAAAGCTTTAGATAATTTTGGAACAAACTTAACTTTAAAAGCCAAAAATAATCAATTAGATATGGTTATCGGTAGAGATAAAGAGCTTGAAAGAGTTATACAAATTTTAAATAGACGTACAAAAAATAACCCTTGCCTTGTTGGTGAACCAGGTGTTGGAAAAACTGCAATTGCCCAAGGATTAGCTATAAAAATCGCCAATGGTAATGTTCCTGCCAAATTATTAAATAAAGAAGTATATTTATTAGATATGACAGCAGTTATTGCTGGTACTCAATTTAGAGGTCAATTTGAATCAAGAATGAAATCTATAATTGATGAATGTAAAAACTGCGGAAATATTATTTTAGTAATTGATGAAATTCACAATATTATTGGTGCTGGTGATGCAGAACGCTCTATGAATGCAGCAGATATTTTAAAACCATCTCTTTCTAATGGGGAAATTCAATTAATTGGAACTACAACTTTAAAAGAATATAGAAAATATATAGAAAAAGATAGTGCTTTAGAAAGAAGATTTCAACAAGTTTTAGTTGAAGAGCCATCTGTTACAGACTCTGTAAATATACTTGATGGTATAAAAAAATATTATGAAGACTTCCACAAAGTAAAAATATCTACAGATGTTATAAAACAGGCTGTTATCATGTCTGAAAAATATATACATGATAGATTTTTACCAGATAAAGCTATTGATGTATTAGATGAAGCTTGCTCTGAAATAAATTTAAACAATAAAGATTTATATGAATTGGAAGTACTAAAAAATGAACTTCAAGATGTTCAAGCTGAAAAGGCTGAGGCTGCTCAAGCTGACTCTACAGAAGATTATCAAAAAGCAGCTGAATTAAAAATGCGTGAATGCAAACTTCAAGAGCAAATTGATGCTTTAAATAAAAGTATGAAAGTTGTTTCTTTAACAACGCAAGATATTGCAAATGTAATTGAACGTTGGACAAAAATTCCTGTAAAGAAAATAACTGAAGAAGAAACACAAAAATTATTAAATTTAGAGCAAAATCTTCATAAAAGAGTTATTGGTCAAGATGAAGCAGTAAAATCTGTTTCTAAAGCTATTAGACGTAATAGAGCTGGATTAAAAACTACTAAACGTCCACCCTCTTTCATATTTGTTGGACCAACTGGTGTTGGTAAAACAGAACTTGCAAAATCACTTGCTTATGAAATGTTTGGTGACGAAAATTCAATAATTCGTGTAGACATGTCTGAATATATGGAAAGTCATTCAACAGCTAAACTTATTGGATCACCTCCTGGATATGTTGGATATGATGATGCCGGTCAATTAACTGAAAAAGTTAAAAGAAAACCTTATTCAATAGTTTTATTTGATGAAATAGAAAAAGCTCATCCAGATGTATTTAATTTATTATTACAAGTTTTAGATGATGGAAGATTAACTGATAGCCAAGGAAACACTGTAAGCTTTGAAAATACAATTATCATTATGACTTCAAATGTTGGTTCAAATTTAAATACTAATTCAATAGGATTTAATAATAATGAAACCGCAATAAACAATAAAGTATTAGATAGTTTAAAAGAAACATTTAGACCAGAATTTTTAAATAGAATTGACGAAATTGTTTCATTTAAAGCATTAACTAAAACAGAATTACTTCAAATTGTTGATTTAATGTTACAAAATACAAATAAAGCATTACAAGATAAGGATATTATAATGAACATATCTGATTCAGCTAAAAATTTCTTATTAGAAAAAGGCACAGATTTAAAATATGGTGCCCGTCCTTTAAGAAGAGCTATACAAAGATATGTTGAAGACGAATTATCAGACTTAATTTTAAAATCAGATTTAAAAAATGGTCAAACAGTTAATATAGATTGTATAAATAACGAATTATCTTTTGTAGTAGAATAATATAATAGAAAACGGAGGTTATTATGAAGAAAAATATACCAAATATACTCACTTTATCAAGGTTTGTTTTAATACCATTTATTATAGTTTCACTTGTGTGTAACAAATATTTAATAGCTTTCATACTTCTTACTATATCAGGTTTAACTGATGTATTAGATGGTTTTATAGCAAGAAAGTTTAATTTTATAACAGACTTTGGAAAACTAATAGACCCATTAGCAGATAAAGCAACTCAATTATCAATTTTAATAACTTTATCTTTAAAAACAACATCTTCTGGTGAACCAATTATTCCTATATGGATATTGTTCATAATTTTTATAAAAGAATTTATGATGATAGCAGGAGCCTCTTTCCTTTATGGTAAAGATTTAGTTGTATCTAGTAAATGGTATGGAAAACTTACAACTGTTTTATTTTACATTGCAATTGTTTCTTCTTTTATAATTGCATACTTTAATATACCTTATAGATTTGATACATATATTTATTATTTAGGATTAGCAATGACTATATTCTCATTAATTATGTACTTTAATTCATTTTACGCAAAAGGATATTTCGAAAATTTAAAGAATTTAAAAAAGTAAGACTCTAAGGCGAAACTTAATGTTTCGCCTTTTTTATTCAAAATCTTCTAAGAAGATACTTAAATCTTTTTTTCCAATTATTTTAATCCCATTTTTTAAGTTTTCTTGATCTTCTTCTGGCAGATATTTCGTTAGTATTTCTGTATTTTTTACGAAATGCTCAGCATTATTTTCATCTATGTTATAAATTGATATATGACCATTATTCTCCTTTACAATATAATGTTCAGAACATATACCATCCGCTTCCTTAGATATAATTATTTCTTTTTTGGAAAAACTTGTAACGTTCCAATCTGTATAATAGTTTTTGACTTCTTCTTTTGTCATATTTACTATAGCAACTGGAACTTTGTATTGCTCTTTTTCTGTATGTCCACATTTTGAAAATGTTTGTTCCATTATTAGTGTTGTATTTGGAAGTACAACTTCTTCCTCAACATTTGTGGATATAGTACTTTCATTTACAATTTCTACTTTGTTTATTGTATTATTTACAATATTTTCTTCTGTTAACTTTGGTTCATGAATTCGCTCTATATAAAAAATTAATGTTCCTATTATTATAACTGTTAAAATTATACAGGTTATTATTATGCTTCTTTTACTCATTTTCATCAACTCTCTTTTTATAATATTTTTATTATTATTTGTAAGGTGAAAAATTTTATTCAATTTTTTTGGATTATCCTCCCTGAAATACCTATTTTAAAAAGCTTATAATAATTTTGTCACTTTATATTTTTTTCCATTTGTTTCTATTGTTATTTCCCCCATTTCATCTGTTCTATATATTTTTATATTTTGATTTTGTAATGTTTGAATTGTTGTAATTGCTGGATGGCCAAATTTGTTCTTCTTTCCGACTCCTATTAATGCCTCTTGTGGTTTTACTTTTTCTATAAAATCCATGGTTGATGATGTTTTTGAACCATGATGTGGTATTTTTATAATTGTTGCTTTTAATTTATTTGTTTCATTTTTATATGTTTCTATTATTTTTTCTTCAGCAATTTTTTCAATATCTCCTGTAAACAGTATTGAGAATTTCTTATAAACCATTTTACATACCAATGAGTTGTTGTTCATTTTGTTATCTGATATTGGTTCTATAGCATCTGGCCATAATACTTCGAAATATAAATTTTTTTCTATATATATTTTGTCTCCTTTGTTTGCTATTTTTATATTTATTTTTTCCTGTTTTGCAATTTTTAAGAATTTTTTATAGTTCTCGTTATATTCAAATTGTTTACTTATAATTACATTTTTTACCTTGATATTTTGCATAACATATAGTAAGCCTTGACAATGATCTGAATCAAAGTGAGAGATAAATATGTAATCAATTACTTTTGACCTTCTATTTAACAAATATGGTAATAATATATTTTCACCCACATAATCCTCTCCTATTTCATTTCCTCCACCATCTATAAGAATTTTCTTATTATTTCTTGTTTGTATAAATGTGCAATCCCCCTGGCCCACATCTACAAAATGTATGTACATATTTTCGTCTATTAATCTGGCTATATTTGTTATAAGGCAAATTGATATGTATATTATAAGTAACTTTTTGGATAACTTTTTTAGAAATAATTTTTTAGATTGTTTTGAATTAAATTTTATAAATTGAATTAATACTATTACATAATACATGATTACAGAAAATAAATAAGGCGTACATATAATTATACTTGTAAATTTTAATTTAGATAACATACTCACCATTCCAGTCAAACCTTTTATAAAAAAATCTAATAGTATTGATATTATTCTAGCTAAATTTATTGAAAAAAAAGAAACAAAAACGCTTGTAAAAATTAATGGCATTATACATGATAATAATAAGCTTGCCAGTATATTTGATATTATAAAGATGTAAGAGAATTTATGATAATATATAATAATTATTGGAAGAATTATTATATTTGCTGATATACTTAATGCTATTGACTGTTTTATATATTTTGTCAGCTTATTTTTATTTAATATTTTTATATAATTAAACATTTTTACAATTATATTATAAAACAGTAATATTCCTAATGTTCCTCCTGATGAAAGCAAAAAACTTAAATTTAATATAGAATATGGGTTTATTATTAATATTACTAAACTTGCCAAGCTTAAATTAGTTAAACTATCAGATTTTCTATTTAATAATTCTGCTAAAATATATAATACAGTCATTATTGTTGCTCTTACAATTGATTCGCTATTTCCAACTAAATTGCAAAATACAGTTACAATTATAATTAAAATAATATTTTTCTCAGATTTTTTACATCCTAATATCATATATGAAAAAAATAAAATAATGTATGTCATATGCATTCCCGATATTGCAAGTATATGTGATAAATTGCATATAGAAAAACTATCTATAATTTCTTCACTTATATTTGATTTATCACCTAATATCAAGGCATTGCACATATTTGCAGAATCTTCAGGCATTATTTTATACAGTTTTTGTTTCAAATTCTCATATAATTTATTTACTAAAATATTATATTTTGACATTTCGCCATTACATATTACTTTTATGCTATCATTATTGGCAGTCACAGTTCCAAATATCTTTTTTGTTCTTAAATATTCATTGTAATTATATCCTTTGTAATTTCTTTGATAATCTGCTATTTCAAATTTTCCCACTGCCCTTACTTTATCTGCATATTGAATATTATTATTTTTCTTTGTTTTAAGAATAATCTTTATGTTTCTGAATTTTTGTGGATTAGTTACTTTCATAATATATTCTGTATTGTAATCTGATTCTTTATATTTATTTAATATTATGCCTTCAATTTTTACCTCATCTATATTTGTATATTTATTATATATATTAGAAGTTATATGCATATACATACATGCACACAAAATTACAATCATGCATGTAATTATCAGCTTATTCTTACTTCGTATAATTATATATATATTTAATATTGTAAATAGAAAAATGGAGATTATATTATAAAAATATAACCCCCATATTAAACCACATATATAACTTATAGTAATTATAACAATTTTCCTTTTCAAAAATACTCCTTACTATAAACCCCTATTATAAAATTCTTCTAGCTGTTACATATCTTTGTTGATATGAAGCTGACGATAATGAAGAAATTGTTACACCTGTTTTTGGATTTGATGCATGAATAAATTGCCCATTTCCTATATATATTCCAACATGACCAATTTCTGTTTTAGCAGTATTTTTAAATATTAAAATATCTCCTGGTTGTAAATTACTTTTACTTACTGCAACACCATCATTTGCTTGTGTTTTTGAAGAACGACTTAATGAATATCCAAAATGTTTATATACATATTGAACAAATCCTGAACAGTCAAATGACTTTGGTCCATTTGTTCCATAAACATATGGATAACCTTGAAATGTTTTTGCATATGCTACAATTGCATCTGCAGATTTATTGGATTCTGTTGTAGTTTCTCCTTTTTGTACTTCAACCTTATTTTCTTCATTGTTTTCAGTTAAACTATTTGAACTTCTTGATGTTGTTTCAACCTTTTTTGATGAAAGCAATGATTTTTGAATATATGCTTTTTTTCCATTAATATCAACTATGTACCAATCACCATCTTCACCTGTTACAGTTACTTTATCGTTAGTGTCAAACTTTTTAACTACACTTGATGATTTATTTGCTTCGCTTCTTGCATTTACAGAAGTTCCTTTTACATAGTATGTCTTTGATGTTGTTTCTGATTTTTTATCTTCATCTTTTTTATTCTCATCTGTTTTGGCATTATTATTTTCTGTTGTAGTATTAGTATCATTGTTGTTATTGTCTTGATTTTTTGTATTATTCTCGTCATTATTTGAAGTTGTTTGCTCTGTTACAGATATCTTTGCTGTTAATACCCAACCTTCTTTTGATTCATTTTTTATATAAGACCATGCTCCTGCTGAACTTAATACTTCATATTTTTCTCCAGATTTTGTTTTATTTATCTCATCACTATTAATTAGTGGTATTATTCTTATTGATACTTCTTCTGATACAGTAGCATGTTTTATTTTTGGTTCATTATTTTGTGTTTGATTTTCTGTATGGTTTTGCTCTTGTGTAACATTTTCTGTTGTGGTATTTTGTTGTACATTGTTTTGTTCTGTTGTATTATTAACAACATTTTTTGTTGTAGTATTATTTTCGTTTGTCTCGTTTTTTACTTCATTTTTTGTTGTATTATTATTGTCTTTTACTTTAATATATTGTTTACTAACATATCCAACTTTGTTTTCACTTTTTATTTTACACCAATCACCATCTTCACTAATTACTTCTACTTCTGTATTTTCATCAAGTAGCTCTAATATTTCTGATGATGTACTTTTATCTTTTCGTAATCTCAAATCATTTGTAGTAACAGTACCAGTTGTTGCAAATACTGTTGTGTTAAAACATAAAAATAAACTTAAAGTTATGCCAATTATTATAACCATAACCATACTTTTTTTATCTTTCATTTTTCATTTCTCCTTTTTTGAAACTGTGCTTAGTATACCTTATTTTTACAAAAAAGTCAATTTTTTCTACGGAAATAGCAAAAAAATAAACCATGAATAATTTTCATGATTTATTTTTTATAATTAAATAAAAGCATAGTTTAACTATGCTTTATATGAATTCATATTATATTTATATAAATTTCAATTATTTTAATTATCCATTAACTGCATCTTTTAATGCTTTTCCAGCTTTGAATACAGGAGCTTTTTTAGCAGCTATTTTCATTTCTTTACCTGTTTGTGGATTTCTTCCTTTTCTTTCAGCTCTTTCTCTTACTTCGAATGATCCGAAACCTACTACTTGGATTTTTTCTCCGTCTTTTAAAGATTCTGCTATAACATCGATTAATGCATTTATTGATGCTTCAGCATTTTTCTTTGTTTCTCCTGTTTTAGCAGCTACTGCCGCAATTAAATCAGATTTGTTCATTGTTCATTACCTCCTATTGAATTTCATATTATGTACTTTATAATTCCGGTCTATTGCAGATTTATAAACTACTATAATGAATATTCGCCAAATTTATGCAAAATCCTTCTTTTTTCATCATTTTTTCTCATAATTTTTATTTTTTTCTGAAATTAGGAATAAATGGTATCAATCCTAACTCATCTTTATTCAAAATTTTTAGAGCAATTACAGAAAGAATATACATTAGTCCAGCGATTACTATTGCTAATATTATAGCTATATTTTCTATAAATATACCTTTTAAGAAAAAATAACTGTAATATAAAGCTGTGCTCATTATACATGAAGCAATTACAGGTTTCAAGATATATTTGAAAAAATTTAATTTTATTTTTGTATATTTTTTCATTACATTAAAACTTATACTAAATGCAATCAAATGACATGTCATTGTTGCAACACATGCCCCTGCAGTTCCACCAATAAGATATGTTTCTGGCAATCTTATCAAATTAATATTTAATAATATTTTCGCAATAACTCCAATAAATATTGAAATTGTTGGTATAAAAACCTTACCAACACCTTGCAAAACTGAATTTATAATTTGCTCTAATGCTATAAAAATCATTGAAATTGCACTAATTTTAAGTAGCCAGCTTCCACTATTGCTTTTAAACAATAGCACTAATATCTGATCTGAAAAAGCAATCATTCCAAAACAACATGGCAAAACCAATAATATTGTAAATAACAAGTATGTTTTTATAATTCTATTTAGCTCTTTACCATTTTTTTGTGCATTAAGTGATGATACCATTGGTATAATTGTAGTTGCAATTGCAATTATAAAAGAAACTGGTAAAGATGATAATACATCTACTTTCCCGCTTAAAACTCCATATTGTATTTTTGCACCAACTTCACCTATATTTTCTTTCAAAAATCTAACTACTGTAACAGAATCAATATTCCTATTTAATGAAGCCAAGATACTACTTAATGATATCGGAATTGAAACTCTTAAAATTCGTTTTGCATATCCCCTTTGAAATCCTATTTTAATATCTTTTAAATTGTTTTTTTTGTATAAATATATAAAGCTAAATAATGTGGCTAGTGTAGTTGCAAAATTTGCAACAGCTGCCATTATTATTGTATTAGCACTTGTTAAATAAAATGCAATTTCCACTAAAATTATTGTAAATACTGTTTTTAAAACTTGCTCTACACTTTGCGACTTTGCTGTTACATCTACTCTATTTATTCCATTATAAAAACCTCTATATACAGAAATTAAACACACATTAAATATTGCTGGAGATAATGCAATTATTGTATATTTAGCTTCTCCAATATTAAGTAAATTATTTGAAATAAAATCTGCAAATATTGCCAAAGAAATACTTCCAACTAAACCAATACAAGCAAAAATTATCAGTGCACTTTTTAAAATTTTTGCAACTTCTTCTCTGTTTCCAGAAAAATTTTTTTCTGCAATTAATTTTGCAACTGCATTTGGAACACCTATTGATGATATTGTAAGTAACAAAGCATATATTTGATATCCAGAATTATATATTGCATTTCCCCAATCACCAAACCCTGGTTTATTTGCCAAATAGAGCTTATACACTAATCCTAATATCTTTACAATACACTGTGCAATAATTAATGAGATAACCCCATTTAAAATTTTGTTTTTATTTTTCATATAAAATCCTTTTTATTTTTAATATATTCATATATGTATGTATAATTCCTCTCATTTTTATTATTCAAATCTCAACAAATTATGTCAAAACACTTGAAATTTTGCCCAATTTATAGGATAATATAAAAGTAATAGTTTAATTTTTGAAAGTGGTGAAAAATTTGAAAATAATTGATAAATTCTTAAAGTTATTAAAAACTGACAGAAACACATTTCTGACATTTATATTAACTTTACTAACTATATATTTAACAATAGATAGAATCGCAGAAATTTTAATTATGATATTTACAGGAATAGGAAGTTCATATTGGGGACCAATAAAATACGCATTAGCCTTTTGTTGTCCTATATTTGCTTTCCTATTTTCATGTAGTTCGAAATTTGCAAAATCGGAAAAAACAAAGCTATCATTTTTTTATTTGTATATAATAGCTTTATATATACTAATAATTTCAATGGTTACACAAATGGTTAATGCTGGATGTTGGCTATTACTTTTATCAGCACCATCATATCCTATAATTGCTACAGAATTTTCAAGTTTAATAGCACCTGCCTTTCGTAGTATTTCGCTTTATTTTCCACTTACAACATTCTACCCTGTAATAAAATGGTTAATTACAACTATAAATGATACTCCAGATATTTGTGAATCAATCTACTCTTATTCAGGTATAAATTTATCTAATAAAGAAAAGACAACTACCGGCGAATACAGTTGTGAAATAAAACTATGTACTGATACTAATACTGGAAAAAGTGTAAAAATTTCAGAAGATAAGCGTTTTGAATCCATGTTAGTTGTTGGTGTATCAGGCTCTGGAAAAACATCTTTAATATTTGAACCAATGATTGCAAGAGATATTGAAAAGAAATATTTCTATAAGAAAACATCAAAAGAATTTGGTTTTGCAGCATTAAAATCAGGACTTGCTAATTTGAATTGCCCTTACGATAATGACTATATAAATAAAAACTTTTCATTAAATATGATTTCACCAAATTCATCAAAGGTTTCTAGTTATAAATCTTGTATGAAAAAATTGATTTATGCCACATCTGATGATAAAATTATTTATAGAGATTTAGGTTTAACATATATATCACCTGATTTTGAATCTATTTCTCGTATATTAAAAGTTGCAAAAAATTATCATGTTAATGTTAATCTTATTGATCCGAATTCTGATGATTCACCTGGATTAAATCCATTTTCATATGATAATCCATTACAAACCTCTATAATTATATCTACTGTTTTAAAGGCTTTACACAGCTCAAATCAAGCTGATATGGATTTAAATTTAGGAGTTCAAGCAAATTTTGCCACACAGGCAATTGAGAATTTATCTATACTATTAAAAGTAATGTACCCAAGAATGCATGATGATGAACTACCTACATTAGAAGATATGTTAAATGCATTTAATGATTTTGATATAATTCAAAAAATGTGCGAAGAAATGGAAAAAGATGAAGAATTATCTAAGAAATTCAATATATTATTAACATACTTTAAAAAGAACTTTTATAAAGAAAGTACCTATCGTCAAGATACAGAAAAATATGTATCTTCTGCAACAACACAACTTGATAATTTATTAAGATATCCTGGTATTAGGAATATATTATGTAAAAGAACAGACAACTTAAACTTTGACTCAGCTTTAGCTAATGGTGAATTTACACTATTATGCACACGACGTGGAGACCTTGGAGCCGCAGCACATACAGCTTTTGGATTATTTTTCTTATTATCAATGCAATATGCTGTACTAAGAAGACCTGGAATAGAATCAACTAGAATTCCTCATTTCTTATATATTGATGAATTTTCTGATTTTATATCTGATTCTACAGAACCAATATTTACATTATATCGAAAATATAGAGTTGGATCTGTTATATCTGTACAAAATTTAGATCAACTAAATGCAAAAAATAATAAATATAGAAAAACAATTATTGCTAACTGTGCACATAAAGTTGTATTTGGAAATAATGTTCCAGAAGATAATGATTGGTGGTCTAAGGAACTTGGTGAAAAAAGTAAATGGAGCTATAGTAGATCTTATGATACTGCAAAAGGCGAATACTCAGCTAATCTTTCAGGTATCAAAAATGAAAAGGTTGCCAAATATAAACCTGGAAAAATACAAACAATTAAATTTAAACAATGTATTTATAAAGTACGTGATTCAGGTGGAAAGAGCAGTGTTGGTATTGGTTCATTGAACTTTATAGAAGCAAAATATAATGAAAAACAACCTGTAACAAATTTAAACTTTGCTAAGTTTACTAATGGAATGTCAGATGATAATCCAGAATCAGCAAAAAAGAAAATAAAGAAAAATGTTATACCTACATTTGTAAATGACGATGATTCTGAAGAAGAATTAGATCCAATTCGTTCAAGTAATTTTGATTCAATATTTGACAATGCTGATGAAGGTGATGCAATAATCTCACCAACAAATAAGAAAAGTAAAAAAAATAATAATTAAAAACAAAAACATCTTTATTAATTTTTAATAAAGATGTTTTTTATATTCAAAAGATTGTAACTTATCTTCCCTGCTCATATATAACAAATTTAATATTTCATTAATACCATAACCAATAAAAAAAGGCTAACAATTATTTTGTAGCCCTTTTTATTATTAATCTAATAATTTTATTTTTGTATTTTTAATTTTGTATTTTCCAGTCTCTTCATTTAATACAAATTCAGTTAATGATTCATCTAAATTTTCATCATTTTGTTTTAAATCAGTTGTAAAATATAATTTAATTTTATCTATTAATAAATCATTCATTACAATTGTTTTAAATGTTTCAGCCATATGCTTATCATCTTCACAAACAATTATTAATTGAGGTAAACTTCTGAAACCAGAATCCATTGGAACAAAATTATCATAAAAATCTTTATAAAATTTCATTTTATCAATCAATTTTTTTTGCCAGTCATCTTCTCTTCTTACAACTTCGAATACGAAATCTATTGATTTATCATTCTTTGTTAATTTTATTGCTCCACCTGTTGCTTTGAATGTTTTTCCTGCCATTTTAGCAGTAATTGATGGCTTTGGTGTATAACTATCAAATGCTTTTACTTTTCTTAAATATGCTATTATTACCTGATTTCCTGCTAATCTCTTCTTTATCATTGCAACTGGTTTTGTATTGTCTGTTGGTTGCCATTTACATTCTTCTCCTCTTGAATTAAGTAAATATTTTCCCATTTTTTCAAGACAATAAATTCTATAAATTCCTTTACCATCATCTGAATTAAAATAATATCTTGTTAATATTTTTGCTTTTACTAATTGATCTAATTTTCCATTTAATTTATCTTGAGATTTTATTTCAAAACCATTTATTTCTAATAATTGAAATAATTGTCTTGAAGTAATAAATTCAAATTCGTTTACTAATGATAGTACCTTAAAATGTAAATCGTTAATATGTCCCAAATTTATTCTTTGAATAATTTGATTCATAGAAACATATCCATCCTTACCATCAAATACTTTTATTTCACCTTCCCTAATTGCAAATGGTGATGTCACAGCTTTTATTTCGTTATCTTCAACCACAGTATTTTACCTCCTATAAAAATATTTAAACAATTATTAATTTTATTTTTTTCTTCTCTGGTATTATTTTTTTGACATAAACATTAACATTTTGTCCATATTCAATTCCATCTTTATACTCAGCTAATCCAACTAGGTTTGGCTTTAGCTCTATGAAAATTCCGTTTTTTGATTTTTCCACTTCTCTTGCTTTTCCAACTATTGTTGTTCCAACTTTTATGTCTTGAATATTTTCTTCCCATGTTCCTAAAAGCTCTTTGTATGTTAATATTATTTTGCCATGTTCTTTATCTATTGATTTTACCATAATATTTATCTTTTGTCCAATATGTAATCTTTCTTTAGGACTTTTTATTCTTGCAACTGACATATCTTCAATATGTACAAGTCCAACAACGCCTCCGCCAATTTCTACAAATGCACCATATGGTTGTATACTTTTAACAATGCCCTTTAAAACATTACCTTCTTTTACATCGTTTTTTAGCCATGTTATAGCATCTTGTTCTACATCTTTTCGTGATAGTATGTAATTATTAGATTCATCTATTCCCTTTACTTTAAATTGAACATACTTGTTTACTTTACTTGTACTAATATTTGTTTTATCATTTTTTCCTATTAGTTCAATTTCATTTCTGTTTATTATTCCTTTCTTATTTTCGCCCAAGTCTAAAAGCAAATTATAATTTTCATCACATTCAGTTACCTTCGCTTCTAATATTTCTTGTGTTTTTATAGCATTATCTAACATATTACTATTTATTGTTCTTTGTTTTTTAAACCATCCTTCTGGGATGAATTTTTGATATCTCATTTTTACTATCTCCTTTATCTTATGTATTGTGTTTATTATATAATTAAATTTATTGATTTACAATAGTTTTTATCTCTTCTTTTGTTAAAAATCTCCATTGACCTATTTTTAGATTTTTAACATCAATATTTGCAATTTTTGCTCTATGTAATGCGATAACTTTTTTTCCGACTGCTTCGCACATTTTTCTTACTTCCCTATTTTTTCCTTCATGTATTATAATTTCCAATCTAGAAATGTTTTTTTCCTTATCTATTTTTAATATTCTTACTTTTGCTTTTCCTGTAATATATTCATTATCTATTTTTACACCATTTCTTAATTTTTCAACATCACTTTCATCAACAATGCCTCTAACAGTTGCATTATATGTTTTTTCAATTTCATTTTTTGGATGTGTAACTTTATTTATAAAATCTCCATCGTTAGTAAGAATTAGTGCACCAGATGTATACATATCTAATCTTCCAACTGGTAATACTTTGGTTTTGTTACCTTTTATTAAATCTAATACAATTGGTCTATCAAATTGATCTTTTACAGTAGTTACATATCCAACTGGTTTATTTAGCAAAATATATTCATATTCATTATTTTGCTCTATTTTTTTATTATTAAAAATAACTTCATCTTTTTGTGGATCAACCTTTGTTCCAAGTTCAGTTACAATTTTACCATTTACTTTTACTTTTCCAGCTAAAATATATTCTTCTGCTTTTCTTCTTGAACATACTCCTGAATTTGCAATAAATTTTTGCAATCTCATTTCTTCCAAATTATTCACCTCTTTTCAATCGTTCTTCGCATATATCAATTACTTTTTTAAAATAATCTGGAAGTTCTGCTTCTAAATGCATTTTTTTGCCAGTAATTGGATGCTCAAAATCTAAGCTTTTAGCATGAAGCATTTGACCCTTTACATTAAATTCATTTTTACCATTAGAATATACTTCATCTCCAATAACAGGATGTCCAATTTCGGCCATATGAACTCTTATTTGATGAGTTCTTCCTGTATCAATTTTTACCTCTAGTAATGTATATTTATCATATCTTCTTAATACTTTAAAATGAGTTATTGCTTCTTTTCCGTCTTTGTCTACAGCCATCTTTTTTCTGTCTTTTTTATTTCTAGCAATCGGCATATTAATTGTCGCCTCATTTTCTTTTATTATTCCCCTTACTAAAGCAATATATTTTTTATTTACTTTTCTATCTTTTATTTGTTCACTCATTTTTAAATGTGCTTTATCATTTTTAGCTACTATTAATAATCCAGATGTATCTTTATCTAATCTATGTACAATTCCAGGACGTTTTTCTCCTCCAATTCCAGATAAAGAATCTTTACATATATTCATTATTGCATTTACTAATGTTCCATCTTCATTCCCATTTGCTGGATGAACAACTAATCCCTTTGGTTTATTTACAACAATAATGTCATTATCTTCATATACTATTTCAATTGGAATATCTTGTGCCTCTATTTTTGATTCTTTTGGCTCTGGAACTTCAATTTTTATTACATCACCTTTTTTTACTTTATACGAACTTTTTTTAATAACATCATTTACTAATATATTTCCCTCTTCTAACAATTTTTGAATAACAGCTCTTGATAAATCTGAATTTTCATTTGCTATATATGAATCTAATCTTATGTTATCATTATTTTCAACTATTAATTCTTTCATTTACTTCTCCACCTTCATTTTTTAAGTATGAAATTCCAATTATAATTACTCCCACAACAATACATATGTCTGCGAAATTAAATATGGGAAAATCTACTATTTCACTAAAGTCTATATAATCTATTACATATCCTCTAAATAATCTATCTATTAAATTTCCTATTCCACCTGAAATTACTAATGCAATTCCGAAGACTGTTAAACCTTTTAGTTTATTAAATTTAAAAGCAATATATATTAAAGCCACTATAATCATTAACAATGTCATTAGAGCAAATATTTTTGCACCACCTTGTCCAATACCAAATGCAATACCTCTATTTTCACAATATGTAAAATTCAATACACCATTTATAATATTATTTGGTAGATTCTCTTTGTTAATTAAAATATAATACTTAAAAATTTGGTCTATTGTAATTAATATAATATTTATAACAAAAAATTTAACTTTTTTCATTCACTAATCTCCTCATTACTTTGAGCAGATAGTCTTTCATAAATAGTAAAGCTTCCGTCATCATATAGCTCTTTATAATTGCCATCTTTTGCTATTATAGAATTTAACTTTGAATTTGAATATGTTATAACATGTGTTATTTTATATTTTTCAAATTCACTTTCATAGCTTGAAGCCAAACTAGATATATTCAAAAAATCTGTAAAAATATCTCTACCTACATATTTTTCATCTTTTCCTTTTTTACCATTAAATTCTGGAGTATATAAATCTGCTCTTGAATCTATAAATACTGGTATTCCTCTATATAATAAATAACTACCATAATTATATTCGTTATAAAATCTTATATTTTCTATTCCTACTGATGGTATTAAATCATTTTCAATAAAGTTGCATGCTTCAATCGGATATGAACTAGCACTTATAAATGGACCATTTTTCTCTATTTTGCATTCTTTTAATGATAATGCTATATTACACATTACAATAGCACAAAATACTGCAAACATTACTATATATTGAATGTCACTATTTTTCGTTTTTAAGTCATTTTTTCTTACACTTTCAATTAGTTCACAAATCAATTTTAATACTATAAAATTACAAATTAAAACTAACATTGATACTTGTCTTTGAGACATAAAACTTAATAATATAAGTCCAGCTAACATAAAAAAATCTCTAACTTTAATTTTTGTTTTAGAAAAAATTAAAATTCCTAATACAATTGTCAATATTACCATCATATTATTATTTTTTATCAATGTTAATGGTAAGTGCTCACTTATATTTTGTGTTGTATTTCCTTGATTTGTTTTTATTAAATATGTATATGGTGTATCTTTAATTGGAGTTAATAAACCTGTAAAGGCACAAATAACCATAATTAAAATTAACCATTTTATATTTTTTTCCTTATTAATTCTAAATTTATATAAATTTCCTAAATTTTTTTCAATTTTCAATTTATGTGCTTTTTTCTCTTCCTGTAAATCTAGCTTTTCTTTTTCTATTTCACTTTGATTTAATTTTTTTCTTCTAAAAAATAAATGTACTCTTTTATATAAATATTTATAGTCGACAGTTATAATAGTATATATTAATTGCTCTGCTATATATGGTAAATATAAAATAAAGTAAAAAGGCCATACTGCAGAATGAACATTAGCAATTATTATTGGTATTATTATTAACATTAATGCATATCGTACCTTTTTTGTTTTTAAAAATTGCTCTATTGAAAAATATGTTAATGCAAATAATATAAATGTTACTAACTGTGCTCTTGCTGCTATAAAGTTTTTCAAACAATATAAAGATGCAATTGTCATTGCAAATGAAAGAACTGTACTTTTATTAATTTTTTTATTAATTGCAAATATCACTAGCCCCAATAAAATAGATAATATGCAAGTTGCATAATATATTCCCTGTAATCCTCCATAATTATATATGGCATATGTTCCAACATCATATAACCAATGTGGGTATGTATATGGTAAATTTTTATGCCATGAAAATGGATCTTGCATATCTAATCCTTTATTCCATGGTAATAAGTCAGATATATTATCCGTATTTTTTACTATATGTTCTCCTATTTTTATTGTGTAAAAAGTATCATTTTGAAACGATTTTGGCGTTATAGAATACGCAAAAATGGCAATACTAATTATTGATATTAATATTACCAATTTATTTACAATTTCTTTTGTTTTTTCATTCATTTTTCTCTAATTCCTTTCAATTTTTATGTTATGATTATATCAAATTTTACATTGTATTTGCAATAAAATTACTTAATTATTAAATATGTTTTACTTTTTTATTTGAATTATATATTTTTATATGTTAGTATTTACTAGAATTTTATTTGGAAAGGATTTTGTTATTATGGAAGATAATTTATTAGCTAAAGTTCATTCATTTGAATCATTTGGTGCTGTTGATGGTCCTGGAATTCGTTACATTATATTTATGCAAGGATGTCATTTGCAATGTAAATACTGCCAAAATAGAGATACATGGAATGTAAACGAAGGAACATTATATAGTGTTTCTGACTTGATGAAAAAAATATTAAAATATAAAAATTATTTTATTGCATCTGGTGGTGGGGTTACAATAAGTGGAGGTGAACCACTACTTCAATCAAAATTTCTTATACAACTATTTAAAGAGCTAAAAAAAGAAAATATTACAATTGCAGTTGATACTTCTGGGTCTGTTGCATTAACAGATACAATAAAAGAAGTTATTTCACTTGCCGACCTATTTTTATTAGATATAAAATGTATAAATGATAATATTTGCCAAGATTTAACTGGCGTTTCTAATAAAAGAGAACTTGAATTTGCCAAATATTTATCTGATAATAATAAAGATATTTGGATAAGACAAGTACTAGTTCCTGGAATAACCGACCATGAAGATGATTTGCTAAAATTAAAAGAGTTTTTGCAAACATTAAAGACTGTAAAAAAAGTCGATATTTTACCTTATCACGATTTAGGAAAATTTAAATGGACAAATTTAGGCTTACAATATCCTTTAGAAGGCGTTCGTACTGCAAATAATGATGATGTATCAAGAGCGAAAAAAATTCTTGGATTAATTTAGTTTATTTTTTTACTGTAGTGCTAATACAGTACAAACTTTTCTTTTATTTATAATCTATAAATCATCATTTTATACAAATAATATGTTTTTAATCATATTAAATTGTCTTATTTTTTATAAAAATTAATAAAAAGTTGTAACTACTGATAATAGTAATTACAACTTTTTTATACACATTATTATTCTTGAGTATATGGTAACATAGCAATTTGTCTACATCTTTTTACTTCTAAAGTAATATCTCTTTGATGTTTAGCACATGCACCTGTAGCTCTTCTTGGTAATATTTTACCTCTTTCATTAATGAATTTCTTTAATTGTTCTGGATTTTTATAATCTAGTACAAGATTTTTGTCTTTACATAAAGGACAAACTTTCTTTCTTTTCTTGAATTTAGGATTAAAATCATCATCATTATTATTTCTGTTATTTCTTCTATTATTTTTCTTATCAGCCATTTTATTTTTTCCCCCCTAACTATTAATTAAAATGGTAGGTCATCTCCTGAAAATGTTTCAAAGTCTGAATTTTCACTTGCTCCAGTGTTTTGTGTTGGCATTGCTCCAAAAGTAGCATCGAAATTAGTGTTTCCACCCATATCTCCGTCTCTTTTGCTATCAGCAAAATATGCTTCTTCAGCAATAACTTCTGTTACATAGTGTTTTTGACCTTGTTCATCATCCCAAGTTCTTGTTTGTAATCTTCCGATTATTCCAACTTGTTGACCTTTTTTAAAATATTTACTACAAAATTCACCTAATTTGCTCCATGCAACTATATTAAAGAAATCAGCTTGTCTTTCTTCACCTGGACGAGCAAATCTTCTATTTACAGCTAATGAAAATGAAGCAACTAATGTATTATTAGTTTGTGTGTATCTTACTTCTGGGTCTCTTGTTAATCTTCCCATTAATATAACTTTGTTCATAATTTCACCATTCCTTTATTTATTAATAAAGGCCTTTTTACAATTATTAATCTTTTTTTACTGTCATGAATTTTATAATTTCATCTGTTATTCTGTAATTTCTTTCAAGCTCTGCAATTAAGTCAGAATTAGCTTCGAAATAGAATACTGCATAAAATCCTTCTGAGAATTTTTTTACATCATAAGCTAATTTTCTTTTTCCTAATTCATCAACTTTTTCTACTTTACCATCATTATTAATTAAATCTGTAAATTTTGAAATTAATGCTTTCATTCCTTCTTCATCTACAGTTGGATTAATAATGACAACACTTTCGTATTTATTCATTATTTTTTCACCTCCTTATGGATATAAAACCTACACCTTTTGTGCAAGTAAGGAAAGATAGTTTACTTACTATTTTTCTCAATGTTGGTATTTTATCACAAAAACGCTATTAAATCAATACTATTTTTGTATTATTTATTGACTTTTTTCTACAAAATAATATAATATTTTACACAAATTATTTTCAAAGGGGGAAAAATTTTTATGTTTAAAGAATTCAAAAAATTTATAATGCGTGGAAATGTTTTAGATATGGCTGTAGGTATTATTATTGGTAATGCTTTTAAAGATATAGTTGACTCTTTAGTGGATAATATTATTATGCCAGCAATTTCATGTTTAATTGGAAAAGTTGATATTTCAGGATTAACTGCTAATATTGGTGAAATACATATTGCTTATGGTCAATTTTTAAATACAATTTTTAACTTTTTAATTATTGCTTTCTCATTATTTATGGCAATAAAAATTATTAATAAAATTAACGATATTAACAAAGCTGCTCTTTCAAAATTAGGAAAAAAAGTAGAAGAAAAAGAAGAACCTACTACAAAAAAATGTCCATATTGTCTTTCTGAAATTGATATTCACGCAACTAGATGTCCACATTGCACTTCTATTATTGAAGATATTGATGAAATTAACAATACTTCTAATAAAATTGAAACTAGTCATGAATAATGTTTTTTATCAAAAAAAGCCACGGATATATGATATTCATATTTCCGTGGCTTTTTAACTTATTTCGTAGCAACATATGCAATAGCAATAAGTACTACGAACAGGGCAGTTCCTATTATCTTGGAAATTCGGTTCCATTTTACCTGCCGCTTTTCGATATACCGAATCATTTTAGATTCGCCTCCCTTATATTGAATTGATGAAATATTATTATACTATAAATATATTCATTTTTCAAGCATTTCATTACATTTTTTAGAAATTTTATTTTTTGGAAAACTATTTAAACATTTATATACATATCCAGCTACATCTTTTATATAATTTCGGTTTAATCTTTACGGTTATTGCTCTATCACTATGTATTTCTTTCATTATCTTTACTGTATTTTCTATCTTCATTAACATTTCTCCCATAGAACTGCTTTATCTACTTGTATTCGTCTAGGAAAAATTTGCCCTTGCACCGTTAACGCTCCTTACAGTCGCC
>OGCO01001975.1_pt1 | contig 28637 bp, 28 predicted proteins | sample 1570171 | NCBI WGS metagenome assembly OGCO01 (sample SAMEA4370583, study PRJEB24528) | human gut metagenome
TATTGCTGGCAGACTTTTTGTCATTTTTATTACTTCTGCTCTGCTATATCCTAGCTTTTCCATATCTTCTATTTTTCGTTTTAATGTATCTATACTTAGGCCATATATTGCTGGCAGACTTTTTGTCATTTTTATTACTTCTGCTCTGCTATATCCTAGCCTTTCCATATACATATTTATTTCTTCAATTTTCCTTTTTAATGTTTCTGGTTTACATGTATTTAGTGGATATGTATTCAATATTTCTTTACTTTCTTCTTTCGTATAACCAAAATTACATAATAAAATTATTAACTCTTCCAATTTTATTTTCCTCCGTTATTTTATATTTTCTACCTTTAATTTTCTTTACTTAAATTATATCATAGAAGATTGTTTATTAATAGTTTTTTTAAAATTTAATAGAAAAACGAGGACTGTTGTCAGTGGGTGTCAGTGGGGACGGTTCTTTTTGACAACTTTTGGCATACATTTTGAATGTAGCTTTAAAAAGTTGTCAAAAAGAACCGTCCCCACTGACATATTTGTTAAATCTTTTAAATTATTCATTTCTTCTTCGTTTAAATAATTTTTTGCAATAATCACATCATATTTATATATTAAACCATCAGGAGAATTTTTCCAATTAGTTAGTCCCATATGTTCTTTATCTGAGTTTGCTCTACTATATATTAATTCGGCTGCAGTATGTCCGCTTATAGCATAATGCAACTTATTTTGAACAATTTTAAAGAAAGCATACGCTTCTTCTGACTTCGGATTATAATCAGTTGCTGTAGCAATAAATAAATCAGTGATTTTTTGGTATGCCATTCTTTCGCTAACTCTAATTGTTTTGATACGTTCTAATAATTCATCAAAATATTTCGTATCATATTTATTTCCATTTATAAAACGTTCATCATTTAATGCAAAACCCTTTGTCATATATTCTTTTAATATTTTTGTAGCCCATATTCTAAATTCTGTTGCTTTTTTCGAATTAACTCTATAACCCACGGCAATTATGGCATCTAAACTATAAATAGTTGTATTATAGTTTTTTCCGTCATCGGCAGTTAACGAGCATTTCTCGGTAACTGATTTTTTCTCTAACTCTTTGTCTTCAAATATATGTTTCAAGTGTAAACTTATGTTATCTGTAGAACATTCAAAAACTTTTGACATTCCTTTTTGTGATAACCATAAAGTTTCATCTTTATAAATAGCATCTACTATAATATTTCCTTCACTATTTTTATATATAATTAATTTATTATCTTCCATCAATAATCTCCTTTCCTTTAGTTTTTCATAATTCCTACACTTATCAATTTAAATTAAAATTTTATTAAAAAATGTTCCAAAATGTAAAAAGCATTTAGTAAAATTTCTTTTATTTTCAAGGATTTAATAGTGTTTTTTCATAACTCCCCACTTACCAGTTAATGTTATATTTGCTATTTTCTTCTTTATTTCCATTTTTTACTTTTTCTTGTCTCATTTTTCTTTTTTGATACATATCCATTATTTTTCACTACCTTTTTTTATAAATTGACTATCTAATTTTTGTCAAGTCCTTTTTTATGGATTTATTATATTATTTTTTTGTATGGCAAACAAGCGAAAACGATATGTTTTTTTAAAAATTGTATCTTTTTCACTTCTTTTATGATAAAATTAATTTATGATTAGTTTTCTAAGAATTGTTTATTATTTTTGCACATAGAATATAACATTCTTAGAATTTTTGTAGAACAAGCAGTTAGGCTTTCGTAATAATGTTTGCCTTCTGCTTTTTTATTTTGGTAATAAATATATACTGGATGTTCTGGATAATTTGAAGCACCAAGTTTTACTACCATTTGGCTACAATTAAATAATATATATCGTGCATATTTGTTTCCTCTTTTTGATATTGCTCCTTTCACATTTATACTTTTTCTAGATTGTTTTATTGTTGGATCAAGTCGACAAAAAGCTATTAATTGTTTTGGACTATCAAACCTTGTTATGTCTCCTAATTTTCCAAGTATTTCTGCTGTCAATATTTCTCCAATTTCGTAAAATGAATTTATTATTTCATAATATGGAGATTTTTTTGCTGTTTCTATCATTTTATCTCTTAATTCATTTATCACATTATTATTGTTTTGTACTATTTTAGCCATATCTGAAAGATTCTTGACATCTTTATGCTCTTTATCAACTCCTGGATATGAGTTGGCTGAAGCTATTTTTATTGTTTCTGATAATCTTTTATAGAAATTTAAATTTCTTCCATTAGTCTTGTATAAATTATTATACAATGCATCAATTCGTTTTTCTTTCACTATTTCTGCGTGTGGAAATTCCTTAATAAAATTCAATGCTGTATCATCATAAATTCTTGTTGATTTAAAGATTTTTTCTAGCTCTGGAAAGCATATATTTAATAGCCTTTTATATCTATTTTTACAACTAACATTCTGTTGAAGTAAATAAAAATATTGTCTTGTCATTGCTTTTAAATTAGCATATAAATCCTTTTTAGATAACTCATGATATTCTACTTCATTTACAAAAAATAACTTTGCTAATCTGTAACAATCCTTCTTATCTGTTTTTGTTTTTCTAATAGTGTCATAATTATTTTTAGTAGTTAGACTATTGATAACTAAAGTATTAAATCCGTTTTCTTTAAAATATCTTTCTACTGGTAAATGATATGTACCTGTTGATTCCATAAATACTGTTAGATTTTCTGGATTAATTTCTTTTATTTCTTCTTTTGCTTTCTCAAAATCTTCTAAGTTATGTTTTATTTCTTTTGTATCAATAAGTATCTCTCCATCACTATTCATAAGCATTATCATACTTTTATTTTTAGCAACATCTACACTTAATACTGTTTTCAAAATTATTCACCTACTTTCTTTTTGAACCTAAGTCTTTTACCTCTACTATTATTTCATCATGCTTGTTATATAGAGTCAAAATTGCCCTCACTATCTAAAACTAAATTAATAATAGGAATAAAAGCCGAACTGTCAATTTGTTAGATTCTATGACCTCTGTAATTTGATGTTCTAACTTAAATTCTTTGTAAATAATTTTACAACCAAAAAAATTAGATGTAAATTCATTTATTTACATCTAAAAGTATACATGTAATTTATAAAAAGATTTGCATATATTCATTTTTCACTACTAACACACAAATCTTTATAAAAATATTTACTTAAACTTACATTTAAGAAGGAACAAACTTCCTTTAATAACTAATACAAATACTGTATATATTCCCTAAAATATATAATCTGATTTAGTATTAGAGCACAAGCATACCCACACTATTATTGTTATCATTATCTACATTAGTGTTATGGTTGAGGTTGGCAAGCGGATTGTTGTTACCATTATTATTGTAATTGCCCCCAGCAAACCAAAAGCCACCAGCTTTCAAGTTTATCCCTCTATGTAAAACATACTTTTTAATAAACCATCAGAATCTGCATGTTTTACATAACCAAGCCATCCGGCTATACTTCTTTGGATTTCTGGCAAAGTAATTTTACCACTTTTTAATAATTTTGTATATCCTTTTAATTTTCTTTTCATTCTATATTTACTTGAATTTCTTATTTTAATCACATTAGAATTAATTTTATATCCACAAAAGTTAACACCTTGAGTATTTTTAAAAATTCTTGTTTTAGAATTAAATGTTAATTTTAATTTGTTTTCCAAAAAAATAGTTAACTGTTGCAATCTTTCTTTTGCCTCTTCTTTATTATTGCACAAAATCACAATATCATCCATATATCTATAATAATACTTACATTTTAAAATATGTTTTGCATATTGATCAATTTCATTCAAATATATATTGGCAAACAATTCTTTGATAATAAATATTACTATCAACAATATTATAGTATTCTAATCTTTTCTTTTTTTCTATTTTTGTTGCAAATAATATATTTTTTAACATATCATACATACTTGTTTTTATTTCAGTACCGATACTAAATCTTTCTGTTCTTGGTAATTTTATTAAAATTGTAAGCATATATTCAATATATTTTTCTATTTTTCTTATTATTACTAATTGATTATTTGTTTCCATTTTTCTTCCTCTCTACATACATGAATATAGGACCTGCACAGCAAGTCCCATACTCTTTTTTGGATTCTTTTTCAGTGGGCAGTGCTACTTAAAGCACAAGCATACCCACACTATTACGGTAGACATAATCCAGATTAGTGAAATGGAGAAGGGAGGCAAGCGGATAGAAGTTACCATTACACCCGTAAATGCCCCCAGCAAACCAAAAGCCACCAGCTTCCGAATTTGAGTATTGCAAAATTTTAAAAGTATTTGCCAAGTCATAAAGACCACAAACACATCTTGATCCTGTAAACTCAAAATCTTCACCTTTTGTTGAATTTTCAGAATCATAGTAATGTCCCAACTCTTTCGAGTCAAGCACCACCTGATGCAGTGCCTCTTCAACAGATTTGCCAATCTTTACTAACTGATTAATCAGCCATACTAAGAAAGCATAGTACTGATACTCAGTTGCAATGTGCCACTGTCTACCCTCAACTGGAGACATCTTTGATGCTGTTTCAACCCACCAATTATAGGAATGTCCTACAGCTGGTCTCTTACCCTTCTGAAAGACAACCATATGGTCGCCAGCCTCAGTTGGGTCATACATTACTCTGTAGAAAGCTTCAAGCGAAGCTTCTTTTACTTCAGCAACAGCTTCAATAAATGTATTAATATCTTCGTTTGTTGACTTGAAGTTCAGAACTTCATCAAAGAAACCAGGCTCCTGCGGGTCGATTTTCACCAGACGATTGTCAGTGAGGGATGTAATTGTTGTAGTCTCTGCCTTTTTTGTGTAATTTCCGAATCCGATCATATTATTACCTCCTAAGTAATATGCTCTGGAGGTTACGCTACCCCTCCAGAAAATTTTTATAATTTATTTTCTGTATAAGTAGCGTTATACATATATGATATTTATATTATACCACAATTTTATGTTAATTGCAAATATATTGTTTTTTTAATAGTGTAAAATGGTTTCGGAATATACAAAAAGAAAGTCCTTTGATATAATAATTTACGACTAAATAAATCAAAGAAAGGACTTTCTTTGATGAAAACTATTATGTCAGTGGGGACGGTTCTTTTTGACAACTTTTTAAAGCTCCATCCAAAATGTATGCCAAAAGTTGTCAAAAAGAACTGAACAGCGGAAGGTTTTTACCACACCAATTTACAAAGTGTCCACATCATTGTATAATATATATTATAAAAATAAGGAGACACTTGTAAATATGAAAAATAAACAATACACAGACGAATTTAAATTAGAAGTAGTTAATGATTATTTAAATAGTGAATTAGGTTGCAGAGCAATAGCCAAAAAATATAATTTACCATCAAAAAATTATATAGAAAGATGGCAAAAGCAATTAATTGAAAAAGGACTTATAGACAAAAATATCAAACCAAAAACAAAGAAAGCAACGCATAATAAGCTTATAAATAGTAAAACAGAATATGAAAAAAAGCTAGAAAAAGAAAATCTTGAGTTAAAAGCAAAATTAGCTTATTATAAAGAACTTGAAAAATTAGGTGTTGATATTCATAAAAAAAAATAGCAATTTTAAATTTACATGATCAATTTCCCGTAGCATTATTATGTCGTATAGCAGAAGTTGATAGAAGCAATTATTATAAATGGATAAAATCATATGTTCCAAATAAATATGCAGAATATGATAAAACGCTTGAAAGTGTATTTAATAGTGCTTTTAACACATATGGATATAGAAGACTTCATCTAGCGATGAAAACACTTGGATTTAATCAAAATGAAAAGTTTCTAAGATCAAGAATAAAAAGTTTAAATTTAAAATGTGAAATTAGAGCTTCAAAAAAGAAATATAAAGTTGTAAAAGAAGAAACATATTCTAAAAATCCAAATTATCTTAATCAAAATTTCAAGGCAGATAAGCCAAATAAATTATTTTGTCAAGATATAACATATTTGCCAACCAAAGCAGGAATGGTTTATTTAAATGTGATTTTAGATTTGTATGGAAATAGACCAATAGTATATAAGAGTAGTTATTCTTGCAATTCCAAATTAGCAGAAGATTCATTAGATGAATTAAAGAAAAAAGCAAGGAATTTAAGAAATAAGCTTATTCATAATGATCAAGGAGTAACATATTTAAGCAAAAAATATATCAGTAAAGTTAAAAGTTTTAATATGATCAGGAGTAATTCAAGACGAGGATATCCATTTGATAATGCATGTTCAGAACATTTTTTTAGTGATTTTAAAGTTGAAAAATTTTATAGATTAGGATATATGCCAGAAAATAAAGAGGAAATTGATGAAATTATTAATGAATATATTGATTTTTATTTGAATAACCGAATAAGTTTATCATTAGGAGGATTGACTCCAAATCAATATTATGATAATTATATAAAAAACAAAAAGAATTAGTTAAATTTAATTAACTAATTCTTCAAAAAATCGTAAAAAACTAGATAGGGACACTGTGGTATTTTTTTCCGCACTTCAAACCGTCCCCACTGACACCCGTCTCAAATCTTAATTATCCAATCCAGCTTTCATCACTTGGATTATTTCTAAATTTTATTAATTTTTCTTTTGCCTCTGGTTTTATATATCCTTGCTCTGCAGCTACTTCTACCATTGTGTCAAAGTTCGATAGACTTACATTTTTGACTTTAGCTTCTGATAATGCTTTAACACTTTTTTCCATGTTATATGTGAATATACTAACAATACCTAATACAATTGCACCTGCTTCTCTTAATACATTTACAACTTCTATAACACTTCCTCCAGTTGAAATTAAATCTTCTACAACGACAACTTTTTGTCCTTTTATTAATCGCCCTTCTATTTGATTTTTTCTTCCGTGGTCTTTACTGCTTCCTCTTACATATCCCATTGGTAATCCTAAAATATCTGCTGTAATGGCAGCATGTGCTATACCTGCTGTACTTGTTCCCATTAGTACCTCTGCTCCTGGGAAATTTTCTTGAATTAAACTTGCTAATCCTTCTTCAACATCATTTCTAACCATTGGTGATGTTAAAGTTAATCTGTTGTCACAGTAAATTGGACTTTTGATTCCACTTGCCCATGTAAAAGGGTCATCTGGCTTTAAAAATATAGCCTCTATTGATAATAAATCCTTTGCAATTTTTGTTTCTAAATTTTCCATAATAATCGTTTCCTTTCTTTTTTGGGGGTTGTATCACTTTTTATTTTTTAGAGGTCCGTCCCCGTTTTTTTGATTCTTCACTAAATTTAGCAGAATTGTTCTTTGCATAATTTGTAGGCTTGTACTGGATCTTCGGCTTGAGTTATTGGTCTTCCTACTACTATGTAGTCTGAGCCTAGCTCTTTTGCTTTTGCTGGTGTTGTTATTCTAACTTGATCTCCTGCATCTTTTGCGGCAAATCTTATTCCTGGTGTTACTGTTATAAAGTCTTTTCCACATCTTTGTTTAACTGCTTGTACTTCTAGTGGAGAGCATACAACTCCGTCTAGTCCTGCTTTTTGTGTATTTTCTGCATAATGCATTACTACATCTTCTATTGGTTTATTTATTAATAGCTCTTTTTCCATTCTTTCTTGACTTGTTGATGTAAGCTGTGTAACTGCTATAAGTAAAGGTCTTGTTCCATCGTCTTTAGTTAAACCTTTTAAACCAGCTTTCATCATGTCAATTGTTCCAGCTGCGTGAACATTTGTCATATCTACATCAAGATTTGCTAATGATTTCATTGCTTTTTCTACAGTATTTGGAATATCATGAAGTTTTAAGTCTAAAAATATCTTATGACCTCTTCTTTTAATTTCCTTTACTATCTCTGGTCCTTCTGAATAAAAAAGTTCCATTCCTATTTTTAAAAATAATTTTTCTCCTTCAAACAAATCAAGAAATTTAAATGTTTCTTCTTTGTTTTTAAAATCACATGCTATTATAACATCTTTTCCCATATTAATCTCCTTTTTTCTAAATATCTATATTAATGTGCCATTCCAATAACATCAGTTAATTTTTCAATTCCATACTTATCCATAACCTCAGGTAGATTTTCAATTATTTCTTTGCATACATATGGATTTTTTAAATTAGCAGCTCCAATTTCAACTGCACTTGCACCTGCAAGCATCATTTCAATAACATCTTCTGCAGATGAAATTCCTCCCACTCCAATTATTGGAATATTTACTGCTTCATAAACTTGATATACCATTCTTAATGCTACTGGAAAAATTGCAGGACCTGAAAAACCTCCCATTTTATTTGCTATTACAGGCTTTTTAGTCTTAAGATTTATTCTCATTCCAAGCATTGTATTTATTAAAACAATACCATCTGCTCCACCTTCTTCACATGCTTTTGCAATTTCAACAATGTTTGTAACATTAGGTGTAAGTTTTACATATACAGGTTTTGTAGTAACTGCTTTGACCGCTTTTGTAACCTCTTTAGCAGATTCAGGATTTGTTCCAAAAGCCATTCCACCATTATGGACATTTGGACAGCTGATATTTACTTCAATAATTTCAACTTGATCTTCTTTGTCAATTTTTCTGCAACATTCCACATACTCATCAATTGAAAATCCACTTATATTAGCTATTAATGGCTTTTTAAAACATGCTTTTAACTTAGGAAGTTCATTTATAATAACAGAATCAATGCCAGGATTTTGAAGTCCTATTGAATTTATAAGACCTTCTTTACATTCAGCAATACGAGGCAATGGATTGCCATATCTTGCATCTTTTGTTGTTCCCTTAAATGAAATAGATCCCAATATATTTATATCGTAGAATTTAGTAAATTCATATCCAAATCCAAATGTTCCACTTGCAGGAATAACAGGATTATCAAGTTTTACGCCACTTAAAGTTACTTTTAATCTATCATTTTTTACCATATTACTTCCTCCTTTTTAAAAACAGGACCATCTTTGCAAACTCTTTTGTATCCATTTTTGGTTTCAATTGTACAACCCATACAAGCACCAAATCCACATCCCATACGCTCTTCTAGGCTAACTTGTCCATATATATCCGATATGGACATACATATAGCTTTTAACATTGGCATTGGACCACATGCATAAAAATATGAATATCCATTTAAATTTTTGATAATATCTGTTACAAATCCTTTAGTTCCATAACTTCCATCTACAGTTGAAATATAAACATCTACGCCCAAATCTATAAATTCTTTTTCAGAAAAAACATCTTCTTCTGTATTAAAACCAAGTACTACAATTGGCTTTTTTCCAGCATTTAAAAGCTTTTTACATAAATTATACATAGGTGGAGTTCCAACGCCACCTCCTATTAATAATGGATTATCGCCATCGCAGTTTATGTCAAATCCATTTCCTAAACCAGTCAAAATATTTAATACTTTGCCGGGTTTTAAATTAGACATAAAATCTGTTCCATTTCCCACAACTTTATATATAACTGTAATTGTTTTGTCATCATAATCACAAATAGAAATAGGTCTTCTTAAATAAAAACCTTCAAGCTCTATGTTAATAAATTGCCCTGGATTAGTAATTTGTGATGTGTCTCCTTCTAACATCATTTTGAATACATCTTTGGCAATTTTTTTGTTTTCTATTATTTTATATCCCAATATATTTTCCAATTATCTCATTCCTTCCGTTTTTAATTAAATACAACTTTACCGGAGCAGATTGTCATTTTACATTTGCCATATACATGATTTCCATCAAATGGTGTTGCTTTTCCCATTGATACAAATGTTGATGAATCTATGTCGTATTGCTCATTTAAATCATATACTGTTAAATCAGCTGTTTGTCCTTCTTTTATTTCTGTTCCTATTTTGAATATTTTTCTTGGATTTGTATTCATTAAATCTATTAGTTTTTCTAATGTTATTATTCCTGGTTTTACTAGATTTGTATATAATACTGGAAATGCTACTTCTAATCCTACAACTCCCATGCTACTTCCTGCTAATCCTTTACTTTTTTCTTCTGCTGAATGTGGAGCATGGTCTGTTATTATAATATCTATCGTTCCATCTTTTATTCCTTCAATTAAAGCTAATCGATCTTCTTCTGAACGAATAGGAGGATTCATTTTAAATCTTCCATCTTCCTGTAAATCCATGTCATTTAATGTTAAATAATGAGGTCCTGTTTCGCATGTTATGTTTACGCCTTCCGCTTTCGCTTTACGAATTATATCAACACTTTCTTTGGTTGATATATGACACACATGATAATGACAACCTGTTTTTTTTGATAGCTCTATATCTCTTTTTATTGGACCCCATTCGCTTTCCGAACATATTCCCTTATGATTATGTAGTTTTGCGTATTGTCCATCATGTATATATCCGCCATTTAAAAGACTATTATCTTCACAATGTGCAACAATCATTTTATTGAGACTTTTAGCTTTTTCCATAGCTGTAAGCATCATTTGTTCATTTTGAACACCATGTCCATCATCTGAAAAAGCAATTACATAGTCAGCAATTTCATCTAGATCTGCAAGCTCTTCACCTTTTTCACCTTTAGTTATTGTTCCATATGGATACACATTAATCTTTGCATCTTTTTTTATTGCATCAAGTTCCACTTGCAGATTTTCCATACAATCTGGTGTTGGATTTAAATTTGGCATAGCACATATACTGGTGTAACCTCCTTTTGCTCCAGCCATACTTCCAGTTGCAATTGTTTCCTTATAAATAAAACCAGGTTCTCTTAGATGTGTATGAACATCAATTAAACCTGGTAATAAATACATATTATTTAAATCATAAACTGCATCGATATCTTTTGATTCGATGTTTTTAGAAATTTTTGTTATTGTAGATTCGTTTATTTCTACATCACATTTTTGAAATTTGCCATTTGTAAATACCATTGCATTTTTTAATAACATTTTCAAATTCCTCCTTTTGTATTTTTCTTATCATATATAAGCAGATTTTGTTTGTCAATATTTTATAATAAAAATTTTAAATTTCGGGGACGGTCCTTGTATTTCTTTTTCCAGGACCGTCCCCGTTTTCTTCTTTCCAGGACCGTCCCTCTTTTTTTCTTCCAGGACCGTCCCCCCTTTTCTCTGCGTTTTTTATTCTACGCTTTTTAAACTTTCTATCATGTCTATTTTCTTTAGGGCGAAATATGTTGCTATATTTACTATTATACTAAAGCCTGTTGTTAGTGCTATTGCGTATATGTAGCTTATTGGCTCTATTGTTGGTTTAAATCTTAGCATATTTATTTCACATGTTTTTAGAATAAATGCATTTAGGAAATAGCCTCCTATTAAGCCTAGTATTGTTCCTATTATTGTTAAAAGTATTGTTTCTCTTGCTACATATGAATATACTTCTTTGTCATAAAATCCTAGTACTTTTATTGTTGCAAGCTCTCGTATTCTTTCACTTATATTGACATTTTGTAAGTTGTATAATACTACAAATGCTAGTAATCCTGCTGATACTATTAAGATTATTACAACATAATTTAATGAGCTCATCATATTATCTATTTGACTTGTTAAATTACTTATTACACTTACACCTGAAACCTCATTATCATTCATTATTGCTTTTGATAATTCATTTATTTTTTCTTCTGATAATTCTTTATTTTTTGCAAATAATATATTAGTACTGTAATCCTTTTTGAATAGATTCTGATATGTTTGCTTTGACATATATGCATAATGATATACATAATTTTCAACAATATTAGAAACTTTAACATCTATTTCATTATCGTCTAAATCTTTTATTTTTACTGTATCTCCTTGTTTTACATTTAAAAGTTGTGCTACTTTATCTGTTATACAAATTTCGTTTTCTTTTAAACTTACTTGATTTTTTGTTTTGACATCTTTTATATTTATTAATCCTTCAAGTTTATTTTCATCATCTGGAACTATCATTATTAAACTTTCAGATTTATCATCTTTTTGAGCTGTTACTGATGTCATATATGTTGCTACGACCTTTTCAATTTCGTCTTTATTTTTTAGCTCTTGAATATATTTATCTTTTTGATTTTCATCATTTCCACTTTTTAATGTAATTTGCATATCATAATTAAATACATTTTCATATTCTAGTGGGATTATACTTTTTATTGTATTTTTTAATCCAAATCCAGTTACAATAAGAGCTGTACATCCTAATATTCCTATTATTGTCATTAAAAATCTCTTCTTATATCTAAATATATTTCGAACTGTAACTTTTCTTGTAAAAGACAACCTTTTCCATATAAATGGTATATGCTCTAACAATACACGCTTTCCTATTTTTGGAGATTTCGGTCTCATTAAAGTAGCTGGAGTATTTCCAAGCTCTTTTAATGCAGAATATATTGTTGCACCTATTATACAAATACTTATAAGACCTAATCCCAACATACCATAAAACATATTAAATTCAGCTTTAAATCCGGATATTTGGTACATCATTTGGTACATTTTAAATATAATTGTTGGGATTAAAACAAAACCTACACACATACCCAAAATTCCACCTATTACTGTGGCCAATGTTGCATAAATTACATACTTACTTATTATTTGAAATTTATTATATCCTAATGCCTTTAATGTTCCAATTTGAGCTCTTTGCTCTTCTACCATTCTTGTCATTGTATTTAATGATATTAATGTTGCTACTATAAAAAACACAATTGGAAAAACATTTCCTAAATTTTTTATACTATGCGTATCTTGAATATAACTGTTATATCCATCATTATTATATCTATCAAAAATGTACCATTTTGGGCTTTCTATATCTGCAATTTTTGATTTAGCATCAATTAATTCTTTTTCAGCATCATTAATTTTTTGATTATATTCATTTTTACTTCTTTCAAGTTCTTCTTCACCATTTTTTATTTTTTCTTTAGACTGTTCAAGCTCTTTTTTAGCATTTTCTATTTTGGTTTGAGCCTCTTTTTTACTCGCATTTAAGGTATTTTCTTGTTTTTGTAACTCTTTTTTTCCATTGCTTATTTTATTTTTAGCTTTTTCAATTTCACTTTTGGCTGTTGAAATTCCGGATTCAATCGATTTTATTCCAGATTCCAGCTCATTTTTATTTTTATTTAATTCATTCAGTTGTTGTTCAAGTGATAATTTAGTTTGCTCTAATTGTTTTCTTTGATCATCTGGTAAATTATTATTTTTTAGTGATTCTATAATATTTTTATAATTTGCATTTATTTTATCTATTCCACTATTTACATCATTTAATTTTGTATTTAAATCATTTTTTTGTTTTTCATATTCTTCAATTTTCGAATTAACTTCTTTTTCCTTACTTGATAGCTCATTTTCAGATTTGCTTATTTCTTCTTTTGCAGATTTTATTTGTTTTTCAGCAGATGAAAACTTAGATTCCGCTTCTTTCTCATTTTTACTAATTTTCGCTTCTGCAGACTCAATTTTCTTTTTTCCATCATTAAGCTCTTTTTCCGCATCATCAATTTTAGTTTGACCATTTTGCTTTTCTTCATTAAAAGTTCGCTCTGCATCATTTAATTTATTTGTAGCAGATGTAATTAATTCATTATATCTAGCTTGTTCCCTTTGGTCTTTAATTTTTTCAACATTATCAGTTATATTATCTATATAATTTTCATATTCATCTGTTGAAGTTGTATATTCATTTGCATTTTTTACTTTTGCATATATTCGTGTGTATATATCATTTGCATTAATATTTTTATCAGATATATACATAAAATAATCAACAGATCCAGAGCCTAAATTACTTGTTCCTCTGTTTCTTGATATATATAATGGACTTTTTACAGTTCCAACTATTTTTAACTTATTTTGCTTCAAATAATTGACTTTATCACCATTATCATTTGTAGAATCTTCAACCTTTAAATCTATATAATCACCAATTTTTTTATTTTTCTTTTTCAAAAAACTATCTTCCACAACACATTCATCTTCATTTATTGGAAGATTTCCTTCTAAAACTACCGGAACATTTATATTATTTGCACATAATAATTTCACAACAATTTCTTCATTGTCATTTTCAATTATTGCATCTTTTTCATATGTTCCTTCAACTTGATCTATTTCATCAATTTTAGCAATTTCATTTAAATCATCATTAGTTAATCCCAATGTAGATACAATTTCTAAATCATATATGTTTTGCTCTTTATAATATCTGTCTATTGTATCAATCATATCTGGTGAAGTTGCTTTTATACCAGCAAAGAATCCCACTCCTAAAAATGCCATCATTAATATAGAAATAAATCTTTTTAATGTATTTTTTATTTGTTTTACACTATCTTTAACTAAAGCTCTTTTCATAAACACACTCCTTTACCATTCAATTTCTTCAATTGGCTTAGGATTTGGATTTATTTCCATACTTTCAACACTACCATTTTTAAATCTTATAATTCTATCTGCCATAGGAGCTAATGCGCCATTATGCGTTATTATTAAAACTGTCATATTTTCTTTTCTTGCAGTATCTTGCAATAATTTTAATATCTGTTTACCAGTTTTATAATCTAAAGCACCTGTTGGTTCATCACATAAAAGCAATTTAGGATTTTTAGCTATAGCTCTTGCAATAGCAACTCTTTGCTGTTCTCCACCTGAAAGTTGTGATGGAAAATTATTTTTTCTGTCTTTTAGGCCAACCTTTTCTATAACTTCATCTACATTTAAAGAATCATTACAAATTTCAGTGGCCAATTCAACATTTTCCTTTGCAGTTAAATTTTGAACTAAATTATAAAATTGAAATACAAAACCAATATCATTTCTTCTATATTGTATAAGCTCTTTATTTTTTAGTTTCGTTACATTTTTTCCATCAACCAAAACAAGACCACTTGTTGCTGAATCCATACCACCTAATATATTTAAAGTAGTAGTCTTTCCAGCACCAGATGGTCCAACAATTACAACAAGCTCTCCTTTTTCAATTTCAAAATTTGTATCATCTAGGGCCTTTATTGTAATTTCCCCCATTTTATATTCTTTAATAACATTTTTAAATTCTATATATGCCATATCGCACCTCTTTTGTAATTTTTTTATATTGTATATTTATTTTAGTAAAATTTCAATAGTGCTTTTTTCTGTTCTTGTGACTAGTATTTATAATATGTAAACAAGCTATTGATTTTGGATAATTCTTAAATTATTAAAAAATGTTGGAGTTTTATCCCCAACATTTTTGTAACTAATTTTTACATTTTCTTATTTATCAAAAACTAAATTTTTCCATTTAATTTCTATAACTTTTTTCTCATCTTTGCTGAATTTGAATTCATAATTTCTATATACTTCTTCAGATTTATATGTATATTGATCATAATTTGTTCCTTCATATATCTCTTCAGTTTCTCCAAATACTTTTTTTACATCATCAAGTGAAGATCCTAATTTTAATCCTCCGACAACTTCAACATCAGCTAATTTACTGTCATATTTTAAATTATCTTCATCTAAGTCAAATCCTCCTATAGATGTATCTGGAACTTTTACTGCAGAACTTTCTGTATTATAAGGTGTTACATAAAAAGATGTTTTTTTATCTGCAGTTTGTATATATCCTGCACCAATCATATATTTATTTGCTGGAACATCTTCTGTTTTTTCTCTTTCTCTTACAACTAAATCTGTTTTTTCTTCTATACTAGAAATTTTATCTCCTGCATTAAATTTCTTTCCATCATATATAAAATAATATGAATCATTATCATTTACTGGATCTTTTGATTCTTTTTGCTCTTCTTTTACATTGCTATTGTTTTCTGCGTCCTTTGCTTCATCTTTTTCTTTGTTTCCACATCCTGAAAACCCAAATAAGCTAACTGCTAATATTGCAATTATACCTAATATTGAAATAAATTTTTTCATTTTTCTTCCTCCTTAATTTTTTTACATTTTGTAGTTTATCATACCATTTAATTGATGTCAATAGATTTAATTTTTTAGTATATTTTTTTTATTTTTATTTATACTAATTTTATAAATTATTATTTCACAAGGAGATTTTTTTATGAAAAAACTATGTTTTATTTTTTTACTTACTGTTCCTTTATTTGTTCTAGTTGGATGTAATACTGTTTCAAAAAATGATAATAATGTAGGGCAAAATTTCCAGGCCGAAAGAACTGGTAGTGTTTCTAACGAGCAATCTGTTAATAATAGCTCTGTTAATGAAAATAATAATACTGTACCGGAAAATGAAACTGATCAAAATGTTGTTCAAGAACCTCAGCCTACTGAGCCTCCTGCTAAGAGTGAGCCTGTTGAAACTGTTTTGGCTGAATTTTCTACTACAATTAAATCTAGGGCTTCTAACAGATTGAATAATATTCAAATAACTTGTTCTAAATTAAATGAAACTACTGTTGAATCTGGTAAGAGTTTCTCTTTTTGTCAAACAGTTGGTAAGGCAACTGAAGAAAAAGGATATAAAAAAGCAGATGTTATTGTAGACAAGCAAGTTACTCAAGCATTAGGTGGTGGAAATTGTCAAGTTAGCTCTACTTTATATAATGCTATTCTTAAAGTTTCTGACTTTAAAGTTACAGAGCGACATCCTCATGGAAAAAAAGTTAATTATGTTCCTGAAGGAAAAGATGCTGCAGTTTCTTATGGTAGTAAAGATTTAAAATTTGTTAATAATACTTCTAATACAATAAAAATTTATGCTAGCACAGATAACAAAAAAGTAAGCATAAAAATTGTTTCTGTAAAATAATTTTTTAGACATTTTTAAAACATTTTTTAATATATTTTATTAAAGATGAATTTTTTTTATTGGAGGTAACATTAAATGTATATAAAAAAGTTCACACTAAAAACATTATATTTGTTTATAGGTTTAAGTGTCTTATTTAATTATAATATTATAGTATTTAGTGCAGATACGTACAAATGGTCTACAACACCAGATTCGCTTGAAACTTCTACTAGTACTTCTGAGCCAATTACACCAAATAACGCTCTTAACTTACAATCTGGTGCAGCAATTTTAATTGACCAAAACTCTGGTCAGGTATTATATGAACATAACAGCCACGAGCAACTTCGTCCAGCAAGTGTTACTAAAGTTATGTCTATTCTATTAATTATGGAAGCATTAGATTCTGGTCAAATTTCTTTAGAAGATAAAGTTCCTTGTAGTGAAAATGCAAGCTCTATGGGTGGATCTCAAATATGGCTTACACCTTCTGAAACTTTAACAGTTAATGAAATGATTAAATGCATGTGTGTTGTTTCTGCTAATGATTGTACTGTTGCAATGGCAGAATATTTATGTGGAAGCACAGATGCTTTCGTTGCTAAAATGAACGAAAGAGCCAAAGAGCTTGGAATGAATGATACGCATTTTAAAAATTGTCATGGTATTGATGAAGATGGTCATGTAACAAGCGCTTACGATATTTCGGTAATGTCCAGAGAACTGTTAACTAAACATCCTAATATTACAAAATATACTACAATTTGGATGGATAGTATTCGTGATGGAAAATCTGAACTTGTTAATACTAATAAATTAGTACGAAATTATGAAGGATGTACAGGATTAAAAACTGGCTCTACAAGTCTTGCTTTATATAATTTATCTGCAAGTGCAACTCGTAACAATTTAAATTTGATTGCAGTAATAATGAAAGCTCCAACAACAGCTTTAAGATTTTCAGAAGCGAAAGCTTTACTTGACTATGGTTTCAATAACTATTCCTCTTCTGAACTTGCAAAGGCAAATGATATTGTAAAAACTGTTTCTGTTGAAAAAGGAGTAGAAAATACTGTAAATGCTGTCTTTTCTGAAGATAAATGTTGTCTTGTATCAAAAGATCAAGAATCAAGAATATCACAACAAGTGAATATTCCTGACACATTAACAGCTCCAATAAGCAAGGGACAAAAAATAGGTGAAATTTGCTATTATTTAGATACCGAATTAGTTGGCAAAGTCGATATTGTGAGTGATAGAAATATTGGAAAAAATAATTTTATGAATATGAGTGCTTTGCTTATAAAAAAATGGTTTAGTCTGCTTAGAACATAAAATGATTGTGCCAATGGGTGTCAATGGGGACGGTTCTTTTTGACAACTTTAAAGCTACATCCAAAATGTATGCCTAAAGTTGTCAAAAAGAACCGTCCCCATTGACACCCTTTGACACATAATTCTTATTTACAAATCTAATAATTTTAATGAACTACTTAATTCAAATACATTTTCATTATTCTCTGTATTATCATAATAATCTTCTAAACTTAAATTATCACTTATCTTTTTTAAAGACATTACTGGTATTTTGAACATATCACCTATTACTGCTACTGAATGAAGTTCCATATCAAATGCTAAGTGCCCTGTTAAGTCAGTTTTTGTTACAAAACTTTCTGCTGAATAGCATTCTACTTTTTGTATTTCTGTATTTTTTGTTAGCTCTAGCTCTTGATTTCCATAGTCTAAGAAACTGTATTTTTCTTCTCCTGGTATATTCCATTCGTAATTATATGATTTAGTTATATTTACCCAAGTTCCTATTTTTATATCTGTTGAACCTGCATATCCTATATTTACTATTAAATCTGGTTTAATATTTTCACATAAATACTTTGTTAAATTTATTGCTGTTTTTTGTTTTCCTATTCCTGATATAAGTAATGATATATTATTTTTTTTGAATATAGTTTCTGTAACTTTTTGTAATTTTAGCTCTTGTGCTATTGTTTTTGATTCTTTTTCCATTGCACATATTATTAATATTTCTTTCATTTATTTTTCCTCTCATACAAAGTTTAATTATCAATGTTTTAGTATTAGTTTAAAACATCATTTATCTTCTTAATTATTTGATATTTTCTATTTCAAACATAAATACTATTCTTTACACATTTTAAAAATTTCTTTTAATCTTTCATCTTGTTTTGTTAAATACAAATAGCCTATTAAACCTTCAAAAGCTGTTGAATACATATAGTCTGCTGGATCTGCATTTTTAGGTAGATGATGATTTTCTGCATTTCTTCCTCTTCGCACAATTTCTAGCTCTTTTTCTGTTAGATTTTCTTCTATTCTTTTTAATATATCAGCTTGTGCTTTTGCCTTTACATATTTAATTGTTTCAATATGTAGCTTATGTGGTTTTAATTTTGTTTTATTTACTAGGTCTGTTCTTATATATAATTCATAAATACAATCTCCAACATATGCCCATGTTAATGGTGATAACATATTTATTTCTTCTTGAGATTTTGCTCTTTCTATTAAATCTTCCAATAGTTCCTCCTTAAATTTTAACTTTTTCAAGTGTTATTTTGCCTAATTTTCCGCTTCTAAACTCGTCCAATAATATCCCTGAAACTTTTTCATAATCAACTCGTCCACCAGATATTATTGCACCTCTTTTGGTACCAATTAGCTCAAATATTTCTAAATATTTGTCATTTTCATCTATGTCATCTGATTGATTCATTATTTCTTCAATTTTATTATCTAATTTATATCTTTCAGAAAGATTTTGTTTATAATTTTTTACCAGATATTTTAATAGTGAAAATGCTATTTCTGTTTTTTCTAAAATATCATCTTTTATTGTTCCAGTAAATGCTAAATTTGTTGCAACTTCTTCACTTCCTAGTTTTGGCCATAATACACCTGGAGTGTCCATTAGCTCTATTCCCTCATCTACACGAATCCATTGTTTTTGACGAGTAACACCTGGTTTATTTCCAACTTTTGCGGATGTTTTCTTTGAAATTCTGTTTATAAATGATGATTTTCCTACATTTGGAATTCCAAGCACTAATACTCTTATACTTCTTCCTGCTCGTCCCTTTTGTGCAGATTTCTCCTTTGTTTCAGCAGATACAGTATGGATTTTTTTAATTACTTCTCGTATTCCTTTGCCAGAGTTTGAATCTGTTATCACAGCTGGAATATTGTTCTTTTCAAAGTATTTTACCCAGTTTGCTGTTTGTGTATCATCTGCTAAATCTGCTTTGTTTAGTACTTCTATTTTATTTTTATTTTTTATGTATTCTTGGATATCTGGATTTTGACTTGAAATTGGTATTCTTGCATCTAATACTTCTACTACAAGGTCTACTAATTTTAAGTCCTCTATTATTTGTCTTTTGGTTTTGGCCATGTGACCTGGGTACCAATTGATACTCGTTGATGGTAAACTTTTTGTATCTTCGTTCATTTTTTTATTCTTTCTCATTTCTCTTTTTGAATACATATTCATTATTTATCACTTCCTTTATTTCTTATGTTTATTTTTCAAATTAACAAGTCCAATATTAAATGTATTTGATATTACTTCAAACAGTTTGTAATTATTTGTCATATTGTTATATCTCATCTTCATAATATCATCGGTTATTTCATATTCATTATTAGTACATAATACTTCATAATTAATACCAGTATCTTCATAAAATTTATTAATATCATAAAAACCATTTCTTAAATAAAAATTTTTACGTCTAACACTTATATTATCAACAGGTGAATCAATTGATAAAAATAATACTTTATATTTTTCTTTCAAATCCATTAATATTCTAGAACCATAATTTTGGTTTCTTAAATTCGGTTCTACTGCTAAATACATAAGATAATATGCATTACTACAATTAACAATATAACACATTCCTATTAATTTATCATTATCAATTATGCTGTATAAATCAGAATTATTTTCTTTAGAACACTCTTCTAGTATCCAAAAAGGAAATCTTTCTTCTTTAGGAAACGAATTTAAATATAATTCTTCTATTTCATTTGAATATTCAATGTTATTTATATATTTTAAAGACATTATTCCTCCTATTTTATTTCTTCAAGTTTCTTTTGCACTTTTATTTCTAATTTTTTCTTTTATTTTTCTAATTCTTTTAAGCTCTTTTTAGGTGTTGGCATTTCTTCGGGCATCATTCCACCAATATCTGCGATTGCTTTTCTAACTTTTTTCCCCACCTCATAATGTACATCTTTTGCTTCTTTCTCACCTTGTACATATCTTTTAAAAGTTTTTGCTTCGTTTGATTTATTCTAAATAAATTAGCAACTAATTCATCTTCATTCATATTATCTAAAATATCTTCTCTATATCGTAATTTTTTCCTTTTAAATATATCATCAGCGGTTTCACCATTATATAATCCTTTATATCCTGCATTATGAAACTCAACCATATTTTTAACACCTGCTGCAGAAGCAACTCTTTGCAAAGTGTAATTACCCTGTTTTGTTAATTTTCTTTGATAAAATCTTTTTTTGTCATCGGATAATGAATCATATTCCTGTTCTGTTATTTCTTGTTTTCTTGTTTGTATAGCAAAATAGGTTTGTCCTAAAGCAACAACTTCTTTACTAGGGTCAGCATTTTGCACTATCAAATAACATATGTATCTTGATAGTTTATAATCTTTAATAATCTCTTCTTTTCCTTTACCAGTTTTTATTGGATTGTTGATCTCAACAATCCAATCTTCTTCGCTTGAAATGCTATTATTTGCTGATAAAACTGCTTTATTTATTACTTTTTGAAAATTTCTCCAATCCTTGTATTCCAATACTTTTTGTAATTCACGTGCATACCAATATTCATTTTCATAATCATCTATATGTTTAATATTTTCAAAAATATTGTTAGTATATCTATCTCCAATTTTCTTCATTACTACCTCCTTATTTATTGATTCATATAAAAGTTTTCCATAAGTCGGTTTATACCAGTTAATGTTATATTTGCTATTTTCTTCTTTATTTCCATTTTTTACTTTTTCTTGTCTCATTTTTCTTTTTTGATACATATCCATTATTTTTCACTACCTTTTTTTATAAATTGACTATCTAATTTTTGTCAAGTCCTTTTTTATGGATTTATTATATTATTTTTTTGTATGGCAAACAAGCGAAAACGATATGTTTTTTTAAAAATTGTATCTTTTTCACTTCTTTTATGATAAAATTAATTTATGATTAGTTTTCTAAGAATTGTTTATTATTTTTGCACATAGAATATAACATTCTTAGAATTTTTGTAGAACAAGCAGTTAGGCTTTCGTAATAATGTTTGCCTTCTGCTTTTTTATTTTGGTAATAAATATATACTGGATGTTCTGGATAATTTGAAGCACCAAGTTTTACTACCATTTGGCTACAATTAAATAATATATATCGTGCATATTTGTTTCCTCTTTTTGATATTGCTCCTTTCACATTTATACTTTTTCTAGATTGTTTTATTGTTGGATCAAGTCGACAAAAAGCTATTAATTGTTTTGGACTATCAAACCTTGTTATGTCTCCTAATTTTCCAAGTATTTCTGCTGTCAATATTTCTCCAATTTCGTAAAATGAATTTATTATTTCATAATATGGAGATTTTTTTGCTGTTTCTATCATTTTATCTCTTAATTCATTTATCACATTATTATTGTTTTGTACTATTTTAGCCATATCTGAAAGATTCTTGACATCTTTATGCTCTTTATCAACTCCTGGATATGAGTTGGCTGAAGCTATTTTTATTGTTTCTGATAATCTTTTATAGAAATTTAAATTTCTTCCATTAGTCTTGTATAAATTATTATACAATGCATCAATTCGTTTTTCTTTCACTATTTCTGCGTGTGGAAATTCCTTAATAAAATTCAATGCTGTATCATCATAAATTCTTGTTGATTTAAAGATTTTTTCTAGCTCTGGAAAGCATATATTTAATAGCCTTTTATATCTATTTTTACAACTAACATTCTGTTGAAGTAAATAAAAATATTGTCTTGTCATTGCTTTTAAATTAGCATATAAATCCTTTTTAGATAACTCATGATATTCTACTTCATTTACAAAAAATAACTTTGCTAATCTGTAACAATCCTTCTTATCTGTTTTTGTTTTTCTAATAGTGTCATAATTATTTTTAGTAGTTAGACTATTGATAACTAAAGTATTAAATCCGTTTTCTTTAAAATATCTTTCTACTGGTAAATGATATGTACCTGTTGATTCCATAAATACTGTTAGATTTTCTGGATTAATTTCTTTTATTTCTTCTTTTGCTTTCTCAAAATCTTCTAAGTTATGTTTTATTTCTTTTGTATCAATAAGTATCTCTCCATCACTATTCATAAGCATTATCATACTTTTATTTTTAGCAACATCTACACTTAATACTGTTTTCAAAATTATTCACCTACTTTCTTTTTGAACCTAAGTCTTTTACCTCTACTATTATTTCATCATGCTTGTTATATAGAGTCAAAATTGCCCTCACTATCTAAAACTAAATTAATAATAGGAATAAAAGCCGAACTGTCAATTTGTTAGATTCTATGACCTCTGTAATTTGATGTTCTAACTTAAATTCTTTGTAAATAATTTTACAACCAAAAAAATTAGATGTAAATTCATTTATTTACATCTAAAAGTATACATGTAATTTATAAAAAGATTTGCATATATTCATTTTTCACTACTAACACACAAATCTTTATAAAAATATTTACTTAAACTTACATTTAAGAAGGAACAAACTTCCTTTAATAACTAATACAAATACTGTATATATTCCCTAAAATATATAATCTGATTTAGTATTAGAGCACAAGCATACCCACACTATTATTGTTATCATTATCTACATTAGTGTTATGGTTGAGGTTGGCAAGCGGATTGTTGTTACCATTATTATTGTAATTGCCCCCAGCAAACCAAAAGCCACCAGCTTTCAAGTTTATCCCTCTATGTAAAACATACTTTTTAATAAACCATCAGAATCTGCATGTTTTACATAACCAAGCCATCCGGCTATACTTCTTTGGATTTCTGGCAAAGTAATTTTACCACTTTTTAATAATTTTGTATATCCTTTTAATTTTCTTTTCATTCTATATTTACTTGAATTTCTTATTTTAATCACATTAGAATTAATTTTATATCCACAAAAGTTAACACCTTGAGTATTTTTAAAAATTCTTGTTTTAGAATTAAATGTTAATTTTAATTTGTTTTCCAAAAAAATAGTTAACTGTTGCAATCTTTCTTTTGCCTCTTCTTTATTATTGCACAAAATCACAATATCATCCATATATCTATAATAATACTTACATTTTAAAATATGTTTTGCATATTGATCAATTTCATTCAAATATATATTGGCAAACAATTCTTTGATAATAAATATTACTATCAACAATATTATAGTATTCTAATCTTTTCTTTTTTTCTATTTTTGTTGCAAATAATATATTTTTTAACATATCATACATACTTGTTTTTATTTCAGTACCGATACTAAATCTTTCTGTTCTTGGTAATTTTATTAAAATTGTAAGCATATATTCAATATATTTTTCTATTTTTCTTATTATTACTAATTGATTATTTGTTTCCATTTTTCTTCCTCTCTACATACATGAATATAGGACCTGCACAGCAAGTCCCATACTCTTTTTTGGATTCTTTTTCAGTGGGCAGTGCTACTTAAAGCACAAGCATACCCACACTATTACGGTAGACATAATCCAGATTAGTGAAATGGAGAAGGGAGGCAAGCGGATAGAAGTTACCATTACACCCGTAAATGCCCCCAGCAAACCAAAAGCCACCAGCTTCCGAATTTGAGTATTGCAAAATTTTAAAAGTATTTGCCAAGTCATAAAGACCACAAACACATCTTGATCCTGTAAACTCAAAATCTTCACCTTTTGTTGAATTTTCAGAATCATAGTAATGTCCCAACTCTTTCGAGTCAAGCACCACCTGATGCAGTGCCTCTTCAACAGATTTGCCAATCTTTACTAACTGATTAATCAGCCATACTAAGAAAGCATAGTACTGATACTCAGTTGCAATGTGCCACTGTCTACCCTCAACTGGAGACATCTTTGATGCTGTTTCAACCCACCAATTATAGGAATGTCCTACAGCTGGTCTCTTACCCTTCTGAAAGACAACCATATGGTCGCCAGCCTCAGTTGGGTCATACATTACTCTGTAGAAAGCTTCAAGCGAAGCTTCTTTTACTTCAGCAACAGCTTCAATAAATGTATTAATATCTTCGTTTGTTGACTTGAAGTTCAGAACTTCATCAAAGAAACCAGGCTCCTGCGGGTCGATTTTCACCAGACGATTGTCAGTGAGGGATGTAATTGTTGTAGTCTCTGCCTTTTTTGTGTAATTTCCGAATCCGATCATATTATTACCTCCTAAGTAATATGCTCTGGAGGTTACGCTACCCCTCCAGAAAATTTTTATAATTTATTTTCTGTATAAGCAGCGTTATACATATATGATACTTATATTATACCGCAATTTTATGTTAATTGCAAATATATTGTTTTTTTTTACTAAACTGTAACTATATTTTTATCTATAAATTTATTATACAAGGTAAAATTCCCTGGATGTGAAAAGAATACAACCCATTTTCCTTTATAATCTGATAACTTTACTTTTCTCATTGTAGTTTCCGCTTCAAAATAAGGAGCTATTTGTCCTATTTTTACATTGCCATTCATCATTATTTCGTAATCCATAAAATAAACCTCCAATCATATTTTTTATATGATATGATTAAAAAATCTTTCCTTATTTTTGACTAGTCCACCATTACATTTTTATTCATATATTTTCTTATCATTTTTATAAATTGTCTCAACACCAGCAAAACAATTAATATCTACTGTAACTTCAAATAAATATTTATATTCTCCATTAATAAATTCTTTTGGACCTCTTACTTGTAACCAACCACTATTTTAAGATAAGCTTTTTTCAAACCATAAATCATTCACACTGTATCCTAATTCTTTTAACTTATTATACACTATACTTGGAGAAATACCTAATAAAGTATTATAATCTCCTTCAATTTTATTAATAAATAAAGCTGCCTTACCTAATGGAACAAATCCACAACATTTGAAGATTTTTTCTTCATTATTTACATACCATTCTGCTTCTTCATCTTTTATTTCATTAAAATATACATTGACCTTAGAGCTTGAACATATTACTTTTTCTTTATATAAATCAATTAATGTTATTCCAGTATACGCTGTACACTTATTATTTGACAATTCTTTTAAATTTGAGTATGCTTCTTCTTTACTTTTGGGTTTCTCATATATTTTATTATTACTATATATAATAGTGTCTGCAGAAATAATTATTGCTTTATCCTTAATTTGTTTTTTGACAGATTTAGCTTTATTTAATGAAAGCTCTTCAACATATTTATCTGGTTCTGTTTGATTACTTTCTTCTGGCACATCACTTGTAATTACATCATATTTTAACCCTATCATATTAAATATGTCTTGCCTTTGTTTTGAGGCTGAAGCGAGTATTATTCTCATTTTATATCACCTACTACTTATTGTATTTTTTCAAAAATTCCTCTAATTCAGTTTCATTTTTAAATATTTTTTCAAATATGTTATATAAAGAATCTGTTGCTTCATACTCACCAATTGCATAACATTTTTTCCCTAAACCATATGCAATTCCAGATTCGATATGTGCAGCTTTTCCTGCTGGTAACACTAATAACAGGTTTTTTAAGCTTTTTTCTCCTTCTAAATCTGTTTTGAACAAATTTAAAACAGCATCACTTTTTAAATTTAATAACTCAAACTCTCTTTGTTTTTCTTCAATAGTTTGATTTTCATTTCCAAATCCCCACTTATTTTCATTTTTTATAAAACAATAATATGATATATTATACTTATCAAAAATATTGCATATTTTTAATATATTTTCTCTATTTCTAGCTCTACCTGCTATAAAAAATTCATAGTTATTACTCATATACTTTCTCCTTGCTTTAGCATTTTTACTTATTTTTTTATATTTTTGCTTGTAGATTAATTAAACAATATGTTATTTGTCCACGATTTAGCTTCTTCAAAAATTTTACTTGATTTTTCTCTTAAATAATTTGGATTTTTATATAATTTCTCTATTTCTTCATTTGAATAATTATTTAAAACATAATTAACAATTGTATATGCATATATATAACTGCCCTTATAATGACTAAAGTCATTTTTAAGTTTATCAAAATCACATTTATTTAAATCACTAATTTTGTAATTTTGATTTGCAAGATTAGTAGCTAAACCTTCAGAGAACCATATTATTTGCCTGTGATCATTATGATATACATGATGACATTGATGCACAATTTCATGTAACACAGTATCTTTTAAACTTTTTATATCAGCATCTTTATGTATCGTATATTTAATTTGATCTTCAATATTTAAAACTATTATAGTATTTGTTTCTGAACTAGAATTTCCACGGACATAATTTAATATTTCACCATACTTAGAAATAATAATTTCCTTGAAAGGTTTATAACTAAGAATTAATATTTTAATTTTGTTAGGCAATCTTTCTAGTTTAAAAAAATCCAATATTCTTTTTTCATTTTCAGCAATATGCTCTACAACTTCTTCAAAATAATCAAGTTGAATGTCACTTTCTATAATAAAATTTTCAAGCTCTTTTTTCATCATTTAATACCTCTATTTTTACCAATTTATATTAATTATATTTTCAAAAAAATAAACATTTTCAATCAAATTTAACTTCTGAAAAACTCTTGTTTTTATAAATTTACCACCAATATGTTTATAAAATTCATTTGATGGATTACCTTGCAAACAACCAATAAGCATTTTATTGCATCCAATTTTTCTTAACTCATTAATTCCAACTTTCATTAATTTCTTACCATATCCATATCCTTTATAACCATTAATTATATATAAAGAATAAATTTCACCACATTTACTATATGATGTATCATCAGTTATTCCAACACTAACAAATCCTACAACCTTATTATCTACCTCTAAAACAAATTGATGGTTATTTTCTTCATCAAAATTATTAAATGAATCAATGGCTCTTTGCTCCTCATTCGTGTATAAATTATTCAAAAACTCATCTGGTACAATCCCTTTATATGTTTCGTTCCATGCAACAGTTACAACCTGTGCAATATCTTTACAATCTTTTCTTTCTTTTTTTCGTATAATATAACTCATATTTTTTGACCTTCCTTTTGGCATTTTTATCATACTTATTTTTTATTATTTTATTCAAACTCATATCTACTCAAACCTTTAACTGTAGGCTCTGTAATTATATTTCCCATATAATCATATCTAGATTCATGGCACGGGTATTTCTATATTTTTTTTAGTTGTTTCATATTAACATAGAAATTTGACTTCTTTCTTATAGCTTTTCGATTTCTGCTTTAGTTAGTCCTGTAATCTCCATTATTAGAGCTATATCCATCTTTTTTTCTAACATTTTTCTGGCTACTTTACTTATTCCCTCACTTTTTCCTTCATCTCTTGCTTGAGCAATTGCAGCTAGTTCGTCTCTTATTGCTTTCTCTCTTAATTCTGCTAATCTTCTTGTTTCTTCATCTCCACTTAAGTATTCAAGCTCTTTTTCTGCCTTTTTTACATATTTATTATCAACCATATTTATTTCCTCCATATTTTCATTGATAA
>OGCO01001977.1_pt1 | contig 28636 bp, 21 predicted proteins | sample 1570171 | NCBI WGS metagenome assembly OGCO01 (sample SAMEA4370583, study PRJEB24528) | human gut metagenome
TTTTGATGAAGTCAGTCATTTTTCCAAGAGAAACGAACTGATATCCGATAACTTCATTGTTCTCGTCAAGGGCGATACCTGTTACATAGCCTTCTGCCATCTCAAGGTAACGAACACCTTTTTCTTTTGTTGCGTACATTGTACCAACCTGGGAACGAAGTCCTTTTCCTAAGTCTTCAAGACCAGCACCGATTGCTAATCCGTCATCAGAGAATGCACTCTGTGTACGTCCGTAAACAATCTGTAAGAATAATTCTCTCATAGCTGTGTTGATAGCATCACAAACTAAGTCTGTATTTAAAGCTTCAAGGATTGTTTTTCCCTGTAAAACTTCTGCTGCCATAGCTGCAGAGTGAGTCATACCGGAACATCCGATTGTCTCAACTAAAGCTTCCTCAATGATACCATTCTTTACATTTAATGAAAGCTTACAGGCACCCTGCTGTGGTGCACACCAGCCTACACCGTGTGTAAATCCTGAGATATCTTCAATTTTTTTAGAGTGAACCCATTTTCCTTCTTCTGGAATTGGAGCTGGTTCATGTTTTGCGCCTTTTGCTACTGGGCACATGTTTTCGACTTCCTTAGTGTAAATCATTTTAAGTCTCCTTTCACATATAAATAGATATGTCATCTGCTAAACATTGTTAGATGCTTAACATACTTCAAACATTTTCGCACATTTTTTTCATTTTCACAAGTAGAAACCATAAAATTTATGTACTTTTTTGTAAAAAGGAAAAACATACCACAAGCAATATATCATTTCGGAATTTTTACTGCTTTTCTACAATTTCATTTTTATTTTTGTAAATAGAGTTTGCCGGAACAACACCACGCACCATGGACAGCGGATAAACATTGCTGTGGCTTCCGATCACAGTCCCCGGATTCAGCACGGAATTACATCCTACTTCCACAAAATCACCTAACATTGCACCAAACTTCTTCAAGCCTGTCTCGATTTCTTCCCCGGTTGTCTTATCCTTTACTACTACAAGTGTCTTGTCTGATTTCACATTTGAGGTAATAGAACCTGCACCCATATGGGATTTGTATCCCAGAATAGAATCTCCTACATAATTATAGTGTGGCACCTGTACAGAATTGAAAATAATATCGTTTTTCAACTCGGTAGAGTTTCCGACAACAGAACCTTTTCCGACAATGGCACTTCCTCTTACAAATGCACAATGGCGTATCTCTGCCTCCTCATCAATGATGAGCGGTCCATTTAAGCAGGCAGTCGGTGCAACCTTTGCACTTTTGGCAACCCAGATATCTTCGCCGCGTTTTTCAAACTTTTCAGGATCTAATGTCGGTCCTAATTTTTTGATAAATTCACTGATTCCTTTTAATGCTTCCCACGGATAAGTAAACTGCTCTAAATATTCTTTCGCAATTGTCTCATTCAGATCATACAAATTACTGATTTTTGCGTTTTCCATTTTTTCTTCCTTCCTGTCTGAAAACTTCCATAAATATTTCACACATTCATCATTCCGTATCTTTATTCTTCCAACACTTCATGATTGCCTGCGCCTTTTCATTATAAACACATAAAACTGATTATTCAAGAAAAAAGAGCCACAGACTTTGCTGTGACTCTCTCTCATTCTTACTGTTCACACATACCTCGTTCCAGTAACTTATCGTTCTTTATTATTTCTGTTCTCTTAATGTGAACTGTCTTACAAGGTTATCAAGTGTTTCAGCCTGTGCTGACAATTCTTCACTGGTAGCAGAAGTTTCCTGTGCCATAGCGGAGTTGGACTGAACAACTTCGGAAATCTGGTTGACTCCCTGCTCTGCCTGCTCCATAGCCGTTGCCTGAGACTGTGAGTTCTCACTTAAGGACTTGGATGTATCTGCGATATCATTAATTCCTTTGATAACTTCGTCTAATGTCTCTGAAACCAAAGCAACCGCTTTATTTCCTTCTTCTACATCATGGATAGAACCCTCGATCAGTTCTCTTGTGGAAACTGCCGAAGCCGCACTCTGTTCTGCAAGTTTACGGATCTGGTCAGCAACAACTGCAAATCCCTTTCCTGCCTCACCTGCACGTGCTGCCTCGATGGAAGCATTCAAAGATAACAGGTTTGTCTGGCTTGCGATATCCTCCAGTTCGGAAATGATATTCTCAATCTTCATGGAAGACTCGCTGATACGCTGCATAGCCTCCACCATTGCGTGCATCTGCTCACGGCTGTGATCCGCATCATCTGCATATTTTCTTGCATCAGCATGAGACTTTTGAAGATTCTCTGCTGTGTGTTCTACATTGGCGGTGATATCAGCAATGGTCGCCTGAAGTTCTTCGACTGCTCCGGCCTGTTCCGTAGCACCTTCTGCCAGGGACTGTGCAGCCTCTGCCATATTGCCGGAACCTAAGGATACCTGTTCTGCTGTCTCCTCTACCTGACGGAGAGATTCATCAATCTTACGGTTCATGTTGCGTATTCCGACAAGAAGATCATTGAATTTTCCGGTGTATCTTTCTTCATGTTCTGTTGCGACAGCAAAATTACCATCTGCCATCTCATTTAAGAGTTTTCCGCTGTCAGAGATGATCACATTCAGGTTATCTGCCATCTTTCTTGCCGTTTCGATCATTTCTGCAACCTCGTCTTTCGCATCATGCTCCGGGAACTCACTGTCAAGATCTCCTTCCGCAAATGTTTTCAGACGTTCTGAAATCTGCTGTAATGGCTTTGAAATTCCATCTGCGATCTGGTTTCCATATCTTCTGCCACTCAAAATGGAAAGAATGATCACTGCGATCATAATGATCACAGCAATAATCTCCATCACTGCCAAAACTGATTCTATCTGATCCCCCTTCTGGACATAGATGTTCATCAGATTCTTCAGATCATTGTAAACTACCTGATATGCAGGTCCAAGTTCGTCTGCTTCACGTCTCTGGACTTTTTTACTGATTTCCTGATCTGTGGTTGAACCCTCCTCGATCAGTTGATCTGAAAGATCCCAATATCCGTCAAGATCTTTGACAATCTGATTATAAGCATCTTTTCCAGCCTGTGTCACCATGCTGCTTTCAATGTCGTCAAGATACTGCTGGAATGAATCTTTTCTCGTATAATACGTATCCTTGGCATCACTGATAATATCTTCATCCATATATCCCACTGCCGCACGAACCTCGCTGCGCGCACCTGAGAATGCTGTCATCGCCTTCCCAATATCTCCCTGAGAGAATCCATAATTGTTCAGCGCATTATTATACATTCTTGTCATAACCAGCAATGCAATAATGCCAACGATTGCAGAGATACTTGCAATAAAAATAACCTGTAAGTAACTCTTAGACAATCTCTCACGAATTTTCAATTCATGACCTTTTTTCATCTTCATTTCTCCTTTGAATTTATTTTTGTACGCACATATCTCAATGTACCGTACCACTGTATATAAGCATAACCCTGTACCCGACAAAAATCAATAAATTTTGTCAATTTTTTTACATTTTATTTACGCTTCAAACATAGTTTGTTTTTCCTGATTCTGTGCGCTTTCAGCTGGCTTTGCATTTTCCAACACCACGTTTTCTCCCGGATTATCAAAATCAAAACTGATCCTGTCGTCCTCAAATTTCAGGCAGGTATCAAACACATTCCCCGCTTTTGACGTAAATCCGGTTATTTTTTTCTTCGTCTTTCCGGTCTCAAAAAGTTCCTGCATAATGGCTTCCTCTAACTCCACCTTTGCCACCGTATGCGCCACTTTAAATCCACATTCACACTCATAATACCACTGGGATTTTTTCATATACTGTCCACATTTCGGGCATTTTAAAGTCGTGTCTACAGGCTTTGGTTTCTCCGGGAAATCAAACGTCACCTGACCTTCCGGCGTGAGTTTTAACGGTGCATCAAACATCATGCCTGTCTTTGCGATAAAACCTTTGATGACTTCCGTTTTGCCGCGGAGCAGCAATTCTTTCACCTGCGCCTCTTTTAACTTCACACCCGCGATTGTTCCGATTGCAAATTTGCAGCTCTCCGGGTTATCTTTGGAGTAATTGGCGCATCCAAACCCAAACGGTGTCTGGATGATCTCACCGCCGCAGAGCGGACAGACAACATCCTTCACTTTTACCGGCTCTAAATCCGTGAAATCGAATTTTAACCCGGTCACTTTTCCGGCTTCATCTCGATTCAACGCCACGCGTGCATCGAATTTTTTCCCGGTTTTCGACTTGAAACCGCGGATTGTCCCGGTTCTTCCGTTCGTCAAAAGTTCTCTGACCTGTGATTCTGTCAGTGATTTCTCTGCCATTTTTCCAATGGAGAAACGGCAGCTTTCCGGATTCTCTTTGGAATAGTTTGCGCATCCAAACCCAAACGGTGTCTGGACGATCTCACCTCCACAGAGCGGACAGACAACATCTTTTACTTTTTTTGCTTCCACATGTTCAAAATCAAATTTTATAACCGCTTTACCGTTTTCATCTTTTTCCAGACAGAGACAGGCGTCAAATCTCTTTCCATTTTTTGATTTAAAGCCGCGGATTGTTCCGGTTCTTCCATTCGTAACGAGTTCTGTGAGCTGTGACACATTCAGACTTTTCTCTGCAATTTTTCCGACAGAGAAATCACAACTGTCCTCTTTCTCCCGGTCATAATGGATACACCGGAACCCGTAGGCTGTCGTCACAATGTCACCGCCGCAGGACGGGCATTTGATTCCTTCCACCACCTGTGGTTCATTTGCCGAAAAATCAAAACTGATATTGATTTTTCCCTCCTCATCCTTCTGTAAAACGAGTGCTGCCGGGAATTTCTTCTTCGATTTGGAGACAAAACCATCCAGAACATCCGTTCTTCCTTTTGTAATCAAATCCCGGAACTCCTCCTCCGAAAGATCACGCCCTGCAATCGTTCCGATGGAGAAGCCACAGCCAGTGCTGTCTTTTTTATAATTGCTGCACCCATAGCCAAACGGTGTCGTTACAAGCTCCGCGCCACAGACCGGACAGGCAATGCCAAGCTTTTTCTTTGCCGCAATGCCTCTTGCGCCCTTTCCGGTCAACGGCTGGATCTGTGCCACAAGCTGTGACGTCAGATTCCGTTCCACCATGTTTAATGTCTCTTTTCGGATAAAATCCTCAAGTTTCTCCCGGTAATCTTCCATGATCACCGTTCCGCGCGTGATACCGTCAAGTCCTTTTTCCCACGAAGCAGTCATTTTCGGATTCAAAAGTGCCGGGACGGTCATATTTACGACTTCATAAACCATCTCGCCCAACACCTCCGGCGACAGAATCTGTGATTTTTTATTCAAGTGCAGGTAACCGATGCGCACCAGTTTTTTGATGATCTCTGCGCGGGTGGCAGAAGTTCCGATTCCGGAGCCTTTGATCTGTGCACGCAGTTCTTCATCCTCGATCAGCTGTCCGGCATTTTCCATCGCAAGCACCATCGAACCGGAAGTGTAGCGTTTCGGTGGCTTCGTGCTTCCCTCTTTTAGAGAATAACCATTGACCGGCAGTTCCTGCCCCTTAGTCAACTGATCTGCCAGTTCCAGAAGCCCCGGACTATCCGTCTCCTCATTATCCTCTTTGTTGCTGCCTTCTTTTTCTTCTTCCTGTTTTCTTCCTGCAATCTCTAAAAATCCCGGCGCCTTTAATGCTTTTGCACCGGCAAAAAGTTTTTCCTCTCCGACGGCCACCACAAGTTTTACCGTCTGATATTCTGCTGCCGGATAAAAAATACTTAAGAAACGGCGGACGATCAGATCATACACACTTCTCTGCAGTTCATTTAAAGAACGCAGCTCTGTGAGCTGTCCGGTCGGAATAATCGCATAGTGATCGGTAATTTTCGAGTCATCCGTATACTGGGTCTTCGCAATGTTGTAATGAAGTCCTTCCTTCATGATACGCTCCACATACCCCTGCACCGGCTCATAGCCTTTCAGTCTGCTGATATTTTTTCCGATTTCTTTTGCCACTGCCGTTGAGAGAACACGCGCATCCGTTCTTGGATAAGTAGTCAGTTTTTTCTCATAGAGATCCTGTGCCACCTGCAATGTCTCATCCGGACTGATTTTAAAGCGCTTCGAACACTCCGCCTGCAGTTCTGCGAGGTTAAAAAGAAGCGGTGCTTTCTTTCTGGAAGTTCCACGCTCAATAGATTCCACAACCGCTGTTTTCCCGGAAAGTTCCTGTATTAAGTTTTCCGCAGACTCCTGCTTTTTAAATCCGTTTTCCTTATACAATAATGGAGATTCAAAGTATTTAGAACCTTCTACCACTTTCCACTCCGCCTCGATGTTCGCATCCGTGAAACTTCCGACTACACGGTAAAATGGTGTTTCCACAAAATTGCGGATCTCACGCTCTCTTATCACGACCATACCGAGCACGCAGGTCATGACACGTCCGACTGCAATTGCAGTATAGTTTCTCGTCCCTGCCGCATCATTTAAAAGATTTCCATATTTCACAGACATCGCGCGGGAAAAATTGATTCCCATCGCGTAATCCTCAATGGTCCGCATAATGCCGGATTTTCCGAGGTTCGCGTAATCCGACATCGGTTTTGCCTCCCGGATGCCCCGCTTGATCTCCTCTTCTGTCTGGGAATCGATCCAGACGCGCAGCTCTTTCATCCCCTCGCGGACACCGCCGTACATACGGATGTTTTCCTCAATGGTCTGTCCTTCTTTTCCGGCATCCCCTGCCCAGTAGACAGTATCAATATCTTCGCGGTGCAGCATTTTGTGTACCACGTCATACTGTCTGCTGACTGCCGGGATCACATCATATTTGTAATCTTTCGGAAGAAAAGGAAGATCCTCTAACTTCCATTTTTTATACTTTTCATCATATACCTCGGGATAAACCATCTCCACAAGATGACCGACACACCAGGTAATGACGTAATCACTATTTTCTATGTATCCGTCATTTCTGCCTGATACACCAAGAATCCGTGCGAACTCCTGCGCAACACTTGGTTTCTCCGTTATAATTAATGACTTTGCCAAAAAAATTCCTCCAACTTCTGTAATTCTTACTTCTTTCCTAAATAAGAAGTTTTATAATTCATTCATATCGACCAGAATATATCTGGTATCCTCTTCTGCAAGCTGTCTGATCTCTTCTGAAAAACCTTTTGCTGAAAACAGAAAGAAATACTTTGCATCAATTTTTGCCTGCTTCATACTCTTTAACAATTCTTCTTTCATCTCCATGGTAAATTCCGGCTGATTCCAGTTACAGTATCCGACAATATTCTCCCGCACAGAGTTCTGTGCAATAATGTCGATATTTCCTTCTTTTCCAATCCATGTTCCCATCTTACTGATCTTCATTGGCAGTTTTCCAATCAGATTCAAAAGTCCTACATATTCCATGCATACTTCCTTGAAATAGCGTTCCAGATATTCGTCGATTCCCGATGTGATATACGCATCGTAGAACTGTTCCGGACTCATCATATAAAGTTCGGAAAGATGTGGATACACAAAACGGAACCAGAAATTCACATAATTATCCTTAATACGATAGACACCTTTTTTCGTGTTTTCCCATCCACCTGTCTCAAAAGAGGTCTCCTTTTCAACAATATGGAAGGTTCCGAGATTCTTCATGTACACACTGATTTTTGCACGCGAATAGCCGGTTTTTAAATGAAGTTCATTTAACTTATCATAACCGCTTGCAATATAATAAAGAATCGTCTCATACACAGACAGTTCCCGCAGTTCTGCCGCGATCAGCTGCTCTGCCGCCCGGTGCATATAACCATTCCGATTTAAAATATTTCTGCATATATTGGTTTTCAGATCCACGCGCTGATCCCAGTGGTTGATATAGCCTGCAACGCCGCCGATAACACCGTAAGTTCTGATACAGTCACTGACCTGATACTGTGGAAATGCACGTACCACCTCTAAGAAATTCAAAGGATTAATCTTAATCTTTCCATCGATTCTTTCGCTCTGCTCACCGAGTGCTGCAGGCATCTCCTGTTCCACCCATGCAACCGAAGAACTGCACAAAAGGATCAACACCGGTCCCGGATAAAGACGTTTCATTCTTAATTTTTCAATGCTCTCCATAAAAGAGGCATCTTTTTTTGCAATCAATTGAAATTCATCAATCACAACCACAAGTTTTGACGCATCTCCACTTTTGATCCGGTTAAAAAATTCGTCATAGCTGTGCTTTGTAATATTCGCCAAAAACTTCTGCCGGATTTCTGCCTCCATCTGATTTCTCTGTTCCTGTTCCGATGCCTGTCTGCTGCGATAATAAAAGTACTTCTTATTTGAAAGAAACGCCTTCAATAACTGTTCTTTCTCAGAATCTGTCCGTCCATACAACACATAGAGCTGATTTCCACTCTTCTCATAAATTGTCTCAAGCTCTTTTAAAATGGATGTCTTCGCTACCATAAGAAACCTCCCATTTCTATCTGTTTGTTCGTTACCCTCAATATAGTAAAAATTATATCATTTTTTAACTTTTACGACAACCCGGTTCTTGCCATATAAAAAGATACATAAGAAATGACCGGAACAGCATTTTACTGTTCCGGTCATTTCTTTACAGTCCACACATCTGTGATACGGACTTTTTAAATCGCTATGATATTCTCTCTTATTTCTTTGTGATGTAACCCTGTGCTTTTAACAGCTCTGCGCAGAGCACTGCACCACCTGCTGCACCTCTGACGGTATTGTGGGATAAACCGACAAACTTCCAGTCATAAACGGTGTCCTCTCTCAGACGTCCGACAGAGATTCCCATACCGTTCTCGAAGTTGACATCCAAGGAAATCTGTGGTCTGTTGTCCTCCTCTAAATACTGGATGAACTGCTTTGGAGCACTTGGAAGATTTAATTCCTGTGGAACTCCACTGTAGTTTCTCAATGCTTCGATCAACTGTTCTTTGGTTGGTTTCTTTTTGAATTTTACAAATACGGCTGCGGTATGTCCATTTAATACCGGAACACGGATACACTGGCATGTGATAACCGGAGATGCTGCAGGAACAATCTCTTTCTTCTCATCATCAATGTGTCCCCAGATCCGAAGCGGCTCTTTCTCGGATTTTTCTTCCTCACCACCGATGTATGGAATGATATTTCCAACCATTTCCGGCCAGTCTTTGAACGTTTTTCCTGCTCCGGAAATTGCCTGATAAGTAGTTGCCACTACTTCGTATGGCTCAAACTCTTTCCATGCGGTGAGAACAGGTGCATAAGACTGGATGGAGCAGTTTGGTTTTACAGCAACGAAACCGCGCTTTGTGCCAAGTCTTTCTCTCTGATATCTGATCACTTCCATATGTTCCGGATTGATCTCCGGTACGACCATCGGCACATCCGGTGTCCATCTGTGTGCACTGTTGTTGGATACAACCGGTGTCTCTGTCTTAGCGTATTCTTCCTCGATCTTTTTGATCTCTTCTTTTGTCATGTCTACTGCTGAGAAAACAAAATCTACTTCTGCCGCAACTTTTTCTACTTCGTTGACGTTCATGACAACAATCTTTTTTACTGCTTCCGGCATTGGAGTATCCATTTTCCAACGATCACCAACTGCCTCTTCATATGTCTTACCGGCACTTCTTGGGCTGGCTGCAATCGTTGTCACCTCAAACCATGGATGATTCTCCAACAGAGAGATAAATCTCTGTCCTACCATACCTGTTCCACCAAGAATACCTACTTTTAACTTCTCACTCATTGCCTAATCTCCTCGTCTTTCCCTGTTCGTTCGAAGAACCGTCCCCTGTTACCCTGGCTCTTTTCATTCATGACAATCGAATATCCGCGGATCGTACGTCCTATTGTTTGTCCGTCTATCACGAACAGATGTCGTTATAGTGAATATATTATGCTATTTTTCTCAAAAAAGCAATGGTCTATTTTGTAAAAAAATGTCATCTTTCCGGGTATTCTTTGTGCATTTTTTACAATAACGTTTTACCGTGTTAAAGTTTCCTTTTTCCAATCCTCTGCAAGATATGCCTTTTCTGCCTCGATCACTTTCTCCATGGCTGCCTTTCCCGGCGCCCCGATCGTCAATCGGTTATTCACGCATGTCTCCATGGAAATCTCTTCATATATATCTTCCTCAAATACCGGACAGATAGCCTTTAACTCGTCTAAACTCATATCGTCGATCGCAATTCCGCGTTCAATACAGTAGAGAACGATTTTTCCGATAATGCCGTGCGCATCACGGAATGGAACACCATGTTTTACCAGATAATCTGCTGCATCGGTTGCATTGGTAAATCCGTTGTTTGCGGACAGACGCATTTTACCCTTATTAAACTTCATGGTTGCGAGCATTCCGGTAAATAATGCAATACAGCCTTTGACGGTATCCATGGCATCAAAAGACAGTTCTTTGTCCTCCTGCATGTCCTTGTTGTAGGCAAGCGGGATTCCCTTCATCGTGGTAAGCAATGACATTAAAGCGCCGTAAACACGTCCGGTCTTGCCGCGCACAAGCTCTGCAATATCCGGGTTCTTTTTCTGCGGCATAATACTGCTTCCGGTACTGTAAGCATCATCAATCTCGACAAACTGATATTCATTGGAGTTCCAGATAATGATCTCCTCGGAAAATCTGCTCAAATGCATCATGATGGTTGCACACGCGGACAAAAACTCGATCAGGTAATCACGGTCAGACACACCATCCATACTGTTTAATGTCGGTCCATAAAAGCCTAACAGTTCTGCAGTATATTCACGGTCCAAAGGATAGGTTGTTCCTGCTAATGCACCGGAACCGAGCGGACAGTAATTCATTCTCTCATAAATATCGTGCAGTCTCAGACGATCGCGTTTAAACATCTCAAAATATGCTCCCATATGGTGCGCCAGTGTGATCGGCTGAGCCTTCTGCAGATGAGTAAATCCCGGCATGATCGTCTCGGTATTTGCCTCCATGATCTTAAGGATTGTCTCTAATAATTCTTTTAAAAGATCATCCGTATGTAACAGTTCGTCTCTTGTATACAATCTCATATCAAGTGCAACCTGATCGTTACGGCTTCTTCCGGTATGCAGTTTCTTTCCGGTATCTCCGAGACGGTCAATCAGATTTGCCTCCACAAAACTGTGGATATCCTCGTATTCTGAAGTGATTTCAAGCTTGCCGCTCTCCACTTCATCGCGTATCTCTTTTAATGTGCGGACAATATCGTCTCTCTCCTGCTCTGTCAGAATGCCCTGTTTTGCGAGCATTGTCACATGCGCAATACTGCCTTCAATATCCTGCTTATAAAACTTCTGATCAAATGTAATGGACGCATTAAAATTATAAACAAGCTGATCTGTCTCCTTCGTAAAACGTCCTCCCCATAACTGTGCCATGGTGTTTTCCTCCTTTATATAGTCCTCTTATTGATTCTTCAGGGCAATCTCCCTGTCTCTCTGATTTTTTGAAAAAACACATCCGCAATAATACTGCCGGTACATGCCATACTGCTCGGATAATTCCACAGAACGCTTGTATCCATTCTTCTTCTTAAAATCAGAATTTAAATATGCAATGCCGTATTCTTCCGCCAGGGCATCTCCGATCTCATTGAGCTTTTCTGCATTTTTTAACGGACTGATGGATAAAGTCGTTGTAAAATAATCCATCTGCATTTTCTTTGCAAGCTCTGCCGCCTCCCGCAGTCTTAATTCATAACACAGGAAACAGCGTTCACCGCCCTCCGGGCAGTCCTCAAGTCCTTTTGCCATCTCATAAAAACGCTCTTTCTCATACGCACCCTCCACAAAGTGGATCGGATATTTCACCGGAAGTTTTTCAATAAACTTCTGCTGCTCTGCCACCCGCTTACGGTACTCCTCCTCCGGATAAATATTCGGATTATAATAAAAAACTGTTATTTTAAAATAATTTGAAAGATATTCCAGACAATAGGAACTGCACGGTGCACAGCAACTGTGTAAAAGCAGCATCGGCACACGGTTTTCGCGCTCGTTTTTTTCAATGGTCTGTTCTAATATTTTTTGATAGTTTACTTTGTTCATATTAGCGAATTTCACCTTAAAGTGCAAGCCAAAAGCTGTTTTGCCTTCTCCTCCCATGTATATTTTTGTTTAAATTCCACGTAAGCATTGTTCTGGATATCTCTGCACAGCGCATGGTTTGTAAGAAGTTCCGCTGCATAATCCGACAAAGTCCTGATGTCCTTCAGCGAATACATGCAGACCTGCTCCCCGTCTTTTAAAATCCGTTTCAGATACGGATTCTGATCTGTCAGAACAGTGCAATGATTCGCCATACCTGCAAAAATGCGGTCATGTGCCCCATGATTAAAAAATGGCGACACATTTAACAGCACATCCGCATGGGCGATTTTCTCAAATGACAGTCCAAACACCACCGCTTTTTCCCTCGTCACATAAGCTTCGTTGCAGCTTTCATACTTTTCCCAGCCCTCGCCGACTAAGCGCACCGGTATTTTTGCTCTCACAAGTTCATCCACCGCCGCTTTCCGGAAATAATCCCTGATATAAGCGTCCACGGAATACATTGCGTTCATAAAAAGTGCAAACTTATCATCCGGTAATTCCTCGCCGTGCGCCTTTAAAAGTTGCCCAAATCCCGCCTCCATCGGAAGGATTGGATCTTCGATGCGCATTTCGATCAGCTCTTTCATATAAGAACGCAGTGGTTCCGGGGACAGTTCGACCATCTCGTAAATTTTGTCCGGTCTGTCATACGTTCCCATGAAAAGAACGGTGTCTGTCTCCGTCTTTTTGCCTCCTGTCACTGCCTCCGTAGCCCCAAGCGGCATGGTAAGTGTTTTCTTTACTCTCGGATAGTATCGTTTTACATATGCCTCCTGCGCCTCATCCAGAAAAATTCCATTCAGATTTTTCAGGTCAGCATTCAGACAGTTATAATGAAATAACGGATGATCTAAAATATAATCAAAGAATGGGCCATCCAGTTTATCAAGCACCGGTGTTCCGTCCTCCTCCACCATCCTTGTGATCGTGGAATTAAAATCTAAAAGCAGACGGTATTTCTGCCCGTAAAGCGGTTGAAACACCGCATCCAGATCATCGTGTTCATCAAATTCACACACCTGCACATCAAAACCAAGATTCTCAAAGGCATCTGCCATCTGGTTTGCAAAAAAACTGCTCGACTGATAACAGATCTCTCTCGAACTAAATACAATGATTTTTTCTTTTTCCGACATAACATTGATTCCTTTTTCAGAAAAAGACTGCCGCCGGGAAATCGCTTCCACTGTGCAGCAGCCTTCTGTTTTCTACTCTCTGATAAATTTTAAAGATAAAATTCCAACTACATAAACCAGTGCGCATAACACCATAAAAATCAGTTTTCCGCAGATCGCACCAGCTATGATCTGTACCAGCACAACCAGACCATGCAGCCAGATTGGAACATCGTGCAGACAAACCGCGATTCCTGCCTCTAACACAATGATGAGACACACAGGAACCACCGGAATCTTAAGTGCAAGAATGCTCACCAGAATTGCTGCAAGAGCAACCACGATCACTCCAAAAAGGAGTAGATACTGTTTATTATCCTCATAAAAAGCAAGTACCGGATTCTGCTGTCTGTGTCTGAACTTCTTCTTGGACTTCTTCGCATTCGTGCGCTTGAAATCCTCTACTACAACATTCTCCTGCTTATTCTCATTCTCTGCCATTTAAAAATCCTCCAAAAATATTGCTAAATATAAACGTGACCTCATTATATCAATTCCATTTCAAAAGAACAAGTAATTGTGGAAATATTCTTTTTTTTCCTATATAATGAGGCAGAAAATAAGAAAGGCATGGTTATGAATATGAACAATAAAAACTGGGTTTCCGTGTGGGGAAATGCCGTATCCATCGCAGAACACCACCCGGAAGCTTACGCAAAATACATTACATTACGTTATCCTGTATACATTCCATTTGACGGAGACACTCTCCGCTTTACATTTGATAATTTCTGCGGAAGCGAGGCCGTTACTGTCACAAGAGCCACTGTTTCTGCAGCCACTTCCCCTGTTTATGAAAAAATGCCGCTCGCCTGTCCATGCAAAAAGGAAACGATCTGCGACATCACTTTTTCAAAAAACGAGTCCGTGACCATGGAAGCTCATCAGACCGCAGTCAGCGACCCGGTTTCATTTCCGGTCAAAAAGGGAATGACACTCACCGTAAGTCTTTATTTTGCTGATTTTACCTTAATGCAGTCCGCTGTTCTTGTGACTGGACCACTTTCCAAAGGATTTTTCTCCCTTGGAGATCAGACGCATGCTAAAAGTCTGCCGATGAATGATACAAAGACTACAAACTGGTTTTATTTTCTGAGTAACATTGAATTAATGACTTCCGAAGAAAACCATATGGTCATCTGCTATGGAGATTCGATCACCGCGGGCGCATGGCCGGATTATCTGACACTGCTTGCAAGAGAAAACCCGGATAATCACACTGCATTTATCCGACGCGCCACGAGCGGTTCAAGAATTTTGCGACAATATGAATGTATCACTTACGATTCTTATGGGTTAAAAGGAACAAACCGTTTTCCGCATGAGATTCCGACCACTGGCGCAGATACTGTGATCATCCAGCAGGGAATCAACGACATCATTCATCCTGTTGGAATTGAGACAAACCCATTCCGTCCAATGAGTGATCTTCCAACGGCAAGGGAATTGATTGACGGCTATCGCTATTATATAGAAGAAGCGAAAAAATTACATTTAAAAGTCTATATGGGTACACTTCTTCCAATCTTCGGCTGGCGCACTTATGCAACCTTCCGCGATGATCTGCGCAATGAAGTGAATGCGTGGATTCGCTCCACAAAGGAAATCGACGGATGCATTGACTTTGATCTTGCCCTCCGCGGAGAGGACAATCCTTCTGCGTTCCGTGAAGGGTTCGACAGTGGGGATCATCTGCATCCAAGCAGTAAGGCATACAAAGCAATGGCTGAATGTGCCTATCGCGTTTTGAAGTAATAAGCGGTCTGAATTTTATTGTATAAAAATGGGAACGGCTATCTTGCAAGTCGTTCCCTTTTCTATCTCTATTAAAATCAAGCTGCCACTTTCGAATAATCTATGATTGAAATTTCCTGCATCATCTTCTTTGCAGATTCAACAATTTTTTCCAGATGCTCCACGACATCCGCTGTATAAATGATTTCATTACACTCTGTACATTTATAACATGGCACATTTCTGACAATCACAAGGCAATTTCCCAGATCCGTAACATCCGTTGTAAATCCCTTTTCAGCAGTTGATCCACATTCCATACACAACATATTTAACGCCCCTTTCTGGTTTTAAAATCCGCTTCCCACTGTTCTGTATCTGGATAATAAGCAGTTATCAAATATATATAATCTGTATCATTACTGACAACAATATGGACAAATCTCTGATTCACTGTACTTCCAAGAATCAGGCAACTCGGCAAAGGTTTGTCATCCTCATATTGCTTTATAATTTCTCCTGTTTCAATTCCACTTACAATATCTGCAACCGTTATATTTCGTTCTGTCAGACGTTCCTTTGCGTGCTTTGTCAATGCAATCTTTTCCGGTTGATTCATCTTTTTCAGTGTTTCAATATCAATCAATAAAAAGTCCTCCATTGTAATCTTTCTGCAAGACTACATACCTATACATAGCTCACTCCTGCACTTATTATACACCCATAAACTATAGTTTGTACATCTTTATATAATCAACAATGCAATAAACTTATCAAACATTAAACTCTGGATTTCTACATTTTCCATTAAAACAAAAATAAACCGACAAACTGCCGATTTATCTTTTGTAATATTTTCACTTATTAAATTTAAAAAGCCAATAAGGGGACTCGAACCCCTGACCCACGCATTACGAATGCGTTGCTCTACCAACTGAGCCATATTGGCATGACGAATCAGTCACGAAGACTATTATATCGGATTCTGAAAAAAATGCAACTCTTTTTTTCAGAAATTTATAACAAAATTTACAGAAACTCTATTGACATTTTATTTATAGAATATAAAATGTTTTATAGTTTGTTTATTATTAGTAAACTTTTTGTAACCATTCAGTATTTTTCAGGATTGGAGGCATGCGGTATGGATATTGGGAAACGAATGAAAGAACTTCGTATTCAATATGGACTGACGCAGCAGGAACTTGCCGACCGTTCGGAGCTTACCAAGGGATTTATCTCCCAGCTGGAACGCAACCAGAACACACCGTCGATCGGAACACTGCTCGATATCATTCAGTGTCTCGGAACAACACCGGCAGAATTTTTTACCGATGAGGAACCGGAACAGATCGTATTTAAAAATGAAGACTTTTTCACGAAGGTGAATGAAGACAAACATAATATCATTGAATGGGTTGTTCCAAATGCCCAGAAAGATTCCATGGAACCCGTCAGATTAACCTTGAAAGCAGGTGGATCTTCCGACATTATGCAGCCCCATTCCGGTGAAGAGTTCGGCTACCTGATCAAGGGAACCGTCAAAATATATTATGGTGGAAAAAGCCATGTGCTGCACGCCGGCGAATCCTTTTACCTGAAAGCCGACAAAAAGCATTACATAGAAAATCCCGGCAGCCGCGATGCCGTATTGATCTGGGTATCTACTCCACCAAGCTTTTAGATCACGATTGGTAGGATTCAGAAAGGAATTATGTTATGAGCAAAAAGCTAATCAATTTTGTCGATATTTCCAAGTCTTATGGAAACAATCTGGTACTTGATGAATTAAATTTATATATCCGCGAAAATGAGTTTATCACGCTCCTCGGTCCATCAGGGTGTGGAAAAACAACAACGCTCCGTATTTTAGGCGGTTTTGAGATGCCTGATAAGGGACAGGTCATCTTCGATGATGTCGACATTACCAGCCTGCCTCCAAATAAAAGAAATCTGAATACTGTTTTCCAGAAATATGCCTTATTTCCGCACATGTCGATCGCGGAAAATATTGCGTTTGGATTAAAAATCAATAAAAAGAGCAAAGAATATATCAACGATAAAATCAAATACGCATTAAAATTAGTGAACCTTGACGGTTTTGAAAACCGTTCCATCGACTCCTTAAGCGGTGGCCAGCAGCAGCGAATCGCAATCGCGCGCGCGATCGTCAACGAGCCGAAAGTGCTCCTGTTAGACGAACCACTCGGTGCACTGGACTTAAAACTGCGTCAGGATATGCAGTACGAGCTGATCCGCCTGAAAAACGAACTTGGAATCACTTTCGTTTACGTCACACATGACCAGGAAGAAGCACTTACCATGTCCGATACGATCGTCGTTATGAATCAGGGATACATCCAGCAGATCGGTACACCGGAAATGATCTACAATGAACCTACGAACGCTTTCGTCGCAGACTTTATCGGTGACAGCAATATCATCGATGGAACTATGATCCAGGACAAAGTCGTGGAAATCCTCGGTGTAAAGATTCCTTGTGTCGATGAAGGTTTTGGAAATAACACTCCGGTGGACGTTGTGATCCGCCCGGAGGATATTGAGATCGTAGAACCGGAAAAAGGATTTATGGAAGGTGATATCACCTCTGTGATCTTCAAGGGTGTCCACTATGAAATCGAGATTGTGGCAAACGGCTTTGAATGGCTTGTCCACACCACCCTGCTCCACAATGTGGGGGAGCATGTCGGAATCAATGTCATTCCATTCAACATCCAGATCATGAACAAACCGGAATCCGAAGATGAGGAGGCAGTGGAGATCGATGCGTAAATCAGGAAGACAGTTATTCGCCGGTCCATACCTGATATGGATCATCGGTTTTATCCTCCTTCCGCTGGCAATGATCATTTATTATGCGTTCACTACCTCCGGAGGAACTTTTACTTTTGAAAATGTGGCTGCCATCGCAGATCCCGTGCATGTCAGATCCATCCTTTTATCCTTAAAGCTTGGTATAATCTGCACGATAGTCTGTCTGTTGTTAGCTTACCCGCTCGCTATGATTTTAAATGGCTTAAAAATCAAGCAGCAGAACTTTGTCGTATTCATTTTTATTCTGCCAATGTGGATGAACTTCATGCTCAGGATCTTAGCATGGCGTCTGCTGTTATCCAACAACGGAATTGTCAATGCAATCTTCCAGTTTTTTGGATTTGGCACCGTAAAAATGCTCAATACACAGACTGCCGTTGTATTTGGTATGGTCTACGATTTTCTTCCGTTTATGATACTGCCAATTTACAACTCCATGGCAAGAATCAAAAATGATGTCATTGAAGCTGCGAAAGACCTTGGTGCAAGTGACGCCATCATTTTATTCAAGATCATCATTCCGCTGACCTTATCCGGCATTATAAGCGGAATTATCATGGTCTTTGTTCCTGCTCTGACCTCCTTTGTCATCTCCGACCTGCTAGGCGGTGGAAAGGTGCTTCTGATCGGTAACGTGATCGAGCAGGAATTTATGCAGGGAACCAACTGGAACTTGGGCTCCGGTCTTTCCGTTGTGTTAATGATTTTTGTCATCGCAAGCATGGCTCTCATGAATATTTTCGATAAAGACGGCGGAGGTACTGCGGTATGGTAAAAAAAGCTGCGTCAAGAATTTATCTTGCACTTATATTTTTATTTTTATATCTTCCAATTTTAGTGTTGATCGTCCTGTCTTTCAACAATTCCAAATCCCGTGTTGTATGGGGTGGATTTACCTTAAAATGGTACGCAGAATGTTTTAAAAATGAGACGATCACAAATGCTTTTGTGACAACGATCCAGATCACACTCGCCGCTGCTATTATCTCAACGCTGCTCGGAACACTGGCAGCAATCGGTATCAGCGCCATGAAAAAAAAGAATAAAGCGATCATGTTAGGGGCTACTAACATTCCTCTTTTAAATGCAGATATTGTAACCGGTATCGCAATGATGCTTTTATTTGTAAAATTTATGAACCTCGGCTTTGTCACAGTTTTGATCGCACATATCACATTTGACATTCCCTACGTTATCTTAAATGTGCTTCCAAAATTAAATCAGGCAAACCGTTACACTTACGAGGCTGCCTTAGACCTCGGTGCGACACCGCTCTATGCTTTTTTCAAGATCACATGGCCTGAGATCAAGTCCGGTGTATTCTCCGGATTTTTAATGGCAGTCACCATGTCACTGGACGATTTTTCGATCACCTTCTTTACAAAAGGTGCGGGCGTCAATACACTTTCTACCATGCTCTACACAGAGCTCCGGAAGGGGATCCGCCCGGAATTATATGCTTTATCGACCATTTTATTTTTGATTGCCTTCCTGCTCCTTCTCGTGATGAACCACCGTTCTTCCTCCGAGGGAAAAGGTGCAAAACAGGCAATCTAGGAGGCAGCTATGAAAAAACGACTTGCAATGCTCTTTGCACTGTGCCTCATGACAGGTGTTCTCTCCTCCTGTGGAAAAGACACCAGTTCCACTGAGACAACAAAGAAAGATGACAATACGCTTGTAATTTTAAATTACGGAAAATACATTGATGAATCTGTTCTTGATCAATTTGAAAAAGAGACCGGCATTAAGGTCAAATTAGAGGAATACGAAAGTCCTGAGGAAATGTATACCAAGTTTTCTGCAGGCTCCATCAATTATGATCTCGTCTGTACCTCAGATTACATGGTGGAGCGTCTGATCAACGAAGATCAGGTGTTAGAGATCAACTTTGATGATTTCGAATATTATAAAAATCTTGATTCATCCATTATTGAAGCATCACAGATTTTTGACCCGGAAAATAAATATTCCATGCCTTATTTTTACGGTACGCTCGGTATCCTCTACAACACGACGATGGTATCCGACGAGGAAGTATCCACCTGGAACGTTCTCTGGGATGAAGCATACAAAGACTCGATCATCATGCAGAACTCTGTCCGCGACAGCTTTACCCCGGCATTAAGACTATCAGGCTATGATATCAATACGACCGATGAAAATCAGTTAAATGATGCCCTTGATCTTCTGATCCGGCAGAAACCGCTCGTCTATGCCTATTATGTCGATGAGACCGGAGATGAAATGGCAATGGGAAATGCGGCGATGGCTCTTGTTTATTCCGGGGAAGCTGCTTACGCCATGGAATTAAATGATGACCTCTCCTACAGTGTCCCGGAAGAAGGCTCCAACCTCTGGATCGACTCCTGGTTTATGCCAAAATCCTGCCATAACACCGAATATGCAGAAAAATTTCTGGATTTTCTCTGCCGGGAAGACATTGGCATGCTAAACTTTGACTATGTTTATTATGCTACGCCAAATCTCGCTGTCAAAGAAAATTTAGATGAGGAAACATTATCCGACACAACGATTTTCCCGACAGATGAGACGCTTGCCAATTGTGAGGTATATAAACAATATGACATCGACACGACAAAGTTATCGAATTATCTCTGGAAAAAATTAAAGTCCGAATAATAAAATTTTTCGAAACTTTTTTCTTTTCCTATTGTTTTTCCATTTTATCCATGATAAAGTAAATCCACGCAGTTCCCGATGCGTGGATTTTTTTATAACAGATGTTTGAATTTCCAGTCTGTTATCTGCATATCGTTTTATCATCCGACTGATACGGAATGTAATTGTTTTCCCAGGGCATCTGCCATTGGGAGGATTTTTATGACATATCAGGAATTCAAAGAAAATGTAACAACAGTCATTCAGAACCGGCTTGGTTCTAATGTGAAAGTGACGATTCAGGAGATCATCAAAAATAATGATACTCATTATGATGGTCTCACGATCTTATCCAATCAGCTGAATATATCCCCAACTATTTATCTGAACTTTTATTTTAAACAATATTTAAAGGGCAGATCCTTAGAAGAGATCTGCCATGATATTTTATCTGTTTATGAGGAGAACAAGCCGTCCGGAAATATCGATATCTCCTTTTTTACAAACTATGAGCAGGTAAAAAAACGTATTGTGTTTAAACTTATCAATTATGAACAGAATAAAAATTTGCTGCAAAAAATCCCTCACATAAAAATATTAGATCTCGCCATCATCTTCAATTGTCTTGTAGATGCTGACGAGACCGGAAATGCAACAATATTAATTTATAACCAGCATCTGTCTCTCTGGAATATCACCAAGGACGACCTCTATCATCTCGCCATGAAAAACACTCCTGCTCTCCTCACTTATGAACTGCGGGACATGTCAGATGTTCTGATCGAGTTAATGGCCGGTGTTCCCTGCAATTCCATGAAGGAAGAATTTGAATACATGGTTCCAATGTATGTGCTCTCCAACAAAAGCAAACTGAATGGCTCCGGCTGTATTTTTTACCACAACCTGTTGCATAATCTCTGTGAAAAACTAGAATGCGATCTCTATATTCTTCCAAGCAGTATTCACGAAGTAATCCTGATTCCTGCATACGACCATGATTCTTATGATGAACTCACCTCTATGGTAAAAGAAGTCAATTCTACACAGTTATCCAAAGAAGAGATTTTATCCGATCATGTCTACTTTTATTCCCGTGAGACTGGTCAGATTTCTATGTGATCACTTCTATGTAACTTTATTCAAAATCGGTAAGTTTTTCGTATAATGCTTCATATTTACCGGCAGAACGATTCCAGGAAAAATCCTGTTTCATTCCCCTCTGGATCAATCCATTCCAGTCTTTCTTCCTGTCACGGAAAACAGAGATGGCATAGCGGATTGTTCCAAGCATCTCATGGGCATTGTAATTTGCAAAAGAAAAACCGGTTCCCGTATGTTCATATTCGTTATACGCTTCCACGGTGTCTTTCAGACCACCGGTTTCCCTTACGATCGGCACAGTTCCATACCTCAGGCTCATCAACTGTGACAATCCGCATGGCTCAAATAAGGACGGCATCAGAAAGGCATCGCAGGATGCGTAGATACGGTGTGCGCGCTCCTCGGAATAACCGATGGAAGCCTGGATTTTATCAGGATACTTTTGTGTAAAATAGCGGAACATATCCTGATACTGTTCCTCGCCTGTTCCAAGCACAGCAAGCTGCACATCCTCGGTTGCCAGCAGTTCATCCATAATATAAGCTACCAGATCAAATCCCTTCTGGCTTGTCATTCTCGATACAATACCGATCAGCATGGTATTCTCTTTCACCGGAAGCCCGAGCTCTTTCTGCAGTCTGGCTTTATTCAGTTTCTTGCCTTCCTGAAAATTCTGCTCATTGAAGTGATTATAAATATATCCATCTTTCTGTGGATCATATTCTTCGTAATCCAATCCATTTAAAATGCCATACAGATCATTTTTTCTGGCACGCAGCAGTCCGTCTAAGCCCTCTCCACCCTGTTCTGTTGTGATCTCACGGGCATAAGTCTCACTGACAGTCGTCACTGCATCCGCATAGACAATGCCACCCTTTAAATAATTGGCCTCCCCGTAAGATTCCAGTTTGTCCGCCGTGAAAATCTGTTCCGGCAGACCTGTGATATCCATAACTGCCGGAAGACTCCAGCGTCCCTGAAACTTCAGATTATGGATGGAAAATACAATCCTGATTCCCCTGTAATAATTTTCATCCCCATAAAGAGTTTTCAAGAATACCGGAATCAGACCTGTCTGCCAGTCATGGCAATGGATAATATCCGGACAGAAATCAAGAAACGGCAGTGCCTCTAAGACTGCTTTTGAAAAATATGCAAACTTCTCAATATCCTGATACAGTTCATTGTACGGCTTATCTCCGGCAAAATAAAATTCATTATCTACAAAATAATAGGTGATACCATCCTGTTTTGCTTCAAAAATGCCGGCATATTGTTTCCGCCAGCTTAGATTCACATAAAAATGACATTTAAAATGAAGCTGTCCCTTAAAACGTTCGTCCATGCACAGATACTTCGGTAATATGATACGCACATCATACTTTTTCCTGTCAAAATACTTTGGCAGGGAACCGGTTACATCTGCAAGGCCTCCTGTTTTGATAAAAGGAACAGCTTCTGAAGCAGCAAATAGTATTTTCTTCATGTTATAACCCCTCCAAACCCCGAAATACTTCGAAATCTTAAGAATATTATAACTCATTTTTTTCGCTCTGAAAAGGTATTAATACATTTTATATTCCAGCCGGATACGGTCTGTGATCAACGCGATAAATTCAGAGTTTGTCGGCTTTCCTTTGCCATTGTGAATGGTATAGCCAAACATCTCATCAATCGTATCCATCTTACCTCTGCTCCATGCCACCTCAATTGCATGACGGATGGCACGCTCCACGCGGCTTGAGGTTGTCTGGTATTTTTTTGCAATGGTCGGATATAAAATTTTTGTGATGGAATTTAACATATCCATATCATTGACCGACATGACAATGGCATCACGCAAATACTGATACCCCTTGATATGTGCCGGAACACCGATCTCATGAATGATCTCAGTCACATCTGCCTCAAGATTCTTCTCGCTGACATCCTCTGCCTTCTCGTAGGCATTCACCTTGCGCGGCTCCGTGCTCTTTCCTGTTTTTGCTGTCTTTGCCTTCTTGATCCGGTTGATCACCATGTCATTGTCAAACGGCTTCATAATATAGTAATCTGCACCTAATTCAAATGCATCTTCCGTAATTTTTTCCTGACCGATCGCACTGATCATAATAAACGTCGGATGTTTTTTGATTGTCTTATCATGATTCACACGGTCTAATACTCCAAGTCCATCTAATTTTGGCATTACAATATCAAGCAAGACAACATCCGGTTCCTTTGTCTTGATCACATTGTAAGCCTCTTCCCCATCTTTAGCAGTTCCAACGACATTGAGTTCCTCATCACTCTCGATGATAGCCCCCAATAACCGCAACATTCTCTCATTATCATCTGCGATTGCTACATTCAGTTTCTCCATGCTGGTCCTCCTGCTGACTTATTTCAAACATATGTAAAAGCTACGTCTTCCCTTTTCCTGGCAAATCTTTACATGTGTTATCAGCATACTCATTTTCCTCTCGTAAATTTTGTCGAACTTCGTCGGCAAGTGTACCAAAGGACTTTATTTTACAATTTCTTTTTTCATTCTACCATATTCTCAATAAAAATCCCATAGCCCATGGACGAATCTGAGACAAAGACATGTGTCACGGCGCCGATTATTTTTCCATCCTGAAGGATGGGACTGCCACTCATTCCCTGCACAATACCGCCTGTCATGTCTAAAAGCTGCTCATCCGTCACCCGGAATAGAATTCCTTTATTCGCCTCTCTTCCACTGTAATCAAGACTCTCTATCTCAATCGCATACTCTTTCTTCTCTCCGGTAAAACCACAGATGATCGTCGCCGGTCCCTGTTTAATATCCTGCTTGTAACAGATGTTATAGTAATCTCCACGCGGCAGTGCTGCAATATTTCCATCCAGTTTTCCATAAATACCAATGTCTGTATTTTCCTCGATTGTTCCAAGGCAGTCAGCACTCTGGTAACGGATCATTCCCGATAATTCGCCCGGATTTCCTTTTTGTCCTTTTTTCACTCCGATGATCTGTGCATTGTATACATAGCCTTCACGCATCTGGATGCGCTCGCCGACATCTCCATCGCTGACGGCATGCCCTAAAGCACCATAGGTTCCATCTTCTTTGTAATACGTCAAAGTTCCTATTCCGGCAAGATCATCACGCACCCATGCTCCTAGCATATACGTTCCATTTTTATTTTGTACGGGTGTCACACCAACCTCAACCTCTTCTCCCTTGCGGTTAATTTTAAGAATTTCTTTTTCTGCACCGTTCTGCTGTACCAGGCGCTGCAGATCCTCCTTCTCTGCAACCTTCTCCCCATTCACACTTAATATATAATCTCCGGCTTTCAAAATGTTCTCCGCAGGTGCAGCTTCACTTCCATCCGGCCGTTCCACTTCACTGGTACCGATCACGAGGACACCGCTTGTCTTCACATAGATGCCGATCGGCATCCCGCCTGCATAGACCGCATCTCCGTCCACAAGTACAACTTCTATATCTTTCACCGGAAAAATACCAAACAGGCGGCAGGTGACAATGTAGGACTGCCTCACATTGGCATTATTTGTGCTTTTTGCTACAGGCGAGCTATCCTCCTGTATTTCCATTGTCACAGGTACCTGAAACTGGTAATCGATTGCTTCCCCTGCTTTCACATATATCTGATCCGGTATTGATTTTTCAAATGTATAGACCGCAAATAAAAATACGATACAATAACCTGCATATGCAATTCCACGAAAAAAACTTTTGTATCTGTCCATTTTTTATCTCCTGCACCCCAATGAATATCGGGCTATTTTCCTTGTCTCCATAACAAAAAGAGTACATATACGCTATGTACCCTTTTATTATGTGTCTCTTTATTTTTTTCAAACTGTCTTTTTCGTGTCAATTAATGGCATTTTTTCTGATGTGCAAGTTCTTTCATCTCTCTTGCACTCTCCCGGACTTTCTCTGTGATCTCCACACCGCCGAGCATTCTTGCCAGCTCGTCAATACTCTCCTCCCCGGAAAGACACTTGATCTTCGATACCGTGGTCTTATTTTCCACAGATTTTTCGATCAGATAATGTGCGTCTGCCATTGCAGCAATCTGCGGTAAATGCGTAATACAGATAATCTGATGATTTTTTGCAAGCACATTCATTTTTTCCGAAACCATCTGCGCGGTGCGTCCGCTGATTCCACTGTCAATCTCATCGAAAATGAGTGTCTCGATTGCATCCTGATCTGCCAATACCGTTTTGATTGCAAGCATAATTCTCGAAAGTTCACCGCCGGATGCGACTTTACCCAACGGTTTTACGGGTTCTCCAGGATTGGTGGAAATCAAGAACTCCGGATCATCTGTTCCGTTTGCCGTATAGTCTGCGGTCTGTCCAAACTCCATCTCGAATTTCACATCTAAAAAGTTTAAGTCTTTCAATGCCTCTGTCACAGCACCTGTCAGTTTTTTTGCATATTTTTTACGGATTTTCGATACTTTATCACAGTATTTTTTTAACTCCTGCTCCGCATCTGCAAGTTTTTGCTTCAAATTTTCAATATATTGGTCAAAATCCTGCAATTGTTGTAATCGGTTTTGTTTTTTCTCCAATTCAGACAATATATCTGCAATCGTGCTTCCGTACTTTGATTTTAAATGATTCAGCTCATCCAGACGTTTTTCCATCCGGTAAAACGTTTCATCGTCAAACTCCGTCTCGTCAATATAATCTGCAAGCTCACGATTAAAGTCATTTACAAGGTTATCGATTTCTAATAACTGCTCTTCCAGCCCTTTTACTTTTTCATCATATGCAGACGCCGCATTCAATTCCCGCAATGCCCTTCCGGTAAGTTCAGATACGTTGTCACTCTGATTTCCGGTATACTGATAGGCGGCATTCACCGCCTCCATAATCTTCTTTCCGTTGGAGAATTTCCGGTAGTCAGCCTCCAATGCCTCATCCTCGCCCTCTTTTAAGTCCGCATCCTCAATTTCTTTGATCTCGTATTCCAAAAATGAGATCTCCCGGAGCCGTTCTTCCTCGTCCACATCTGCCGCCTTCAGTTCTTCCAGCAGAGCACGGTAATTTTTGTAGGCTTCCCTTAACTTTTCCTTTGGATCAAAAATTTCTTCTTTTCTGTGCGATATCGATGCTGACAGGGATTCTGGCGGGGATTTTTCTTGCAGTAAAATGCAGAACCGGCAACAGTGCAGCCGGGATTTTCAGTCCGTACTATTTAAAAGAATATGCCTATCTGGATATTGATCGCAGAAAACTGATGCTGATCGTGGCAAAAGAGAGGGGGAAATGGCTGCTGCTTTTGTGGGCACTCGGATTCAGCACGGTGGGAAGATTCTGTATTTATCTGTTTCCGGCAGTCTGGGGCGTGATCGGGACTTTATTTCTGGCACAGGCGTTTGCCGGTATGGGGATTGCCGGGATCGGACTGGGACTTTTATTTCAGGTGCCGCAGATCCTGATTTATGTGCCGCTGTTTCTGTGGATGATGGAAGAAGCAGACAAAAAAAGCAGACAGTTTGCGTATCTTCGGAAGATCGGGACGGCAGGGAAGAACAACAGGCGGTATTTTCTGTGCTTTTTTGTGGCTTTGTCGGTACTTTTTTTGGGAATTTTGACGGAAAGTTACGCAGGCTCCGGGCTTGTTCAGATGATTTTAAGAATTGTTTACTAAAAGAACAGCAAAGTTATGTAAAATAATCACTATATCTGGTAGAAAAACAAAGGGAGAATCAGGATGTTGTAGGAACAAAAAACCCCAAAATTTCGGCATTTTTCCCTATTTGCAAGCAACAAAAAAATGATTATACTTGGAAATATGGAATAGATTGGAATTTAGTGTTTTTGTGACCTTGCATTGTGGTTTATGTGAAAACAGAGTGCCATGTGAGTGCAAAGAACGGAACAGTCTGAATGGCATTTTTTGAGAAGCACATCACAAAAACAGAGATTTTATGCAACAGGGAGGGAAACGATGGAACATTTATCAAAGGAGATTTCGGAAAATCAGCGAATTGTGGAGGAGCGGCTCCGGGGCTGTGACGATATACTGCTTCGGCCCATAATGCTGGGAAAAGACAGGGAAACTGCCTGTTTTCTGATTTACATTGAGACGGCTGTGAGCAATCTCATGCTGGAGGATTCGGTGATCGGAAGGTTTTTGAACGGGCTTCGCTCCATGGAGCAGGCAGAGCTTTACGAGACTCTGGAAAAAGATGGCATGGGACTTTCGGATACGGGAAAACTTTGGGATATGGAGGCGGCTTTTGCAGCCATGCTGGCGGGAAATGCCGTGCTTTTTGCGGACGGTCTGGATTTCGCACTGAAAATCGGAAGCAAAGGCTATCCGGGAAACGGCGTGCAGAAGGCGGAGTCGGAGAAGGTTCTCAGGGGCTCCAGAGAGGCTTTCTCGGAATCGGAAAAAACGAACACGGCTCTCATAAGAAAACGGATTCGGAACACCGGGCTGAAGGTAAAAGAGACGCCGCTGGGGGAGAGTTCTCATACGATGGCGGCTCTCCTTTATATGGAAGATCTGGTCTATCCGCCATTTTTAAAGGCTATTGAAAAAAAGATGGCCGGAATCCATCGGGACGGTGTGCTGGATTCTGGTGTGCTGGAGCAGCTGACGGCAGATGTCTGGTACTCGCCTTTTCCGCAGTATCAGGTGACGGAGCGGCCAGACCGGGCAGCCCAGGCTCTTCTGAATGGCAGAGTGGTGGTGGTGACGGATAATTCTCCGGAGGCCCTGATTCTGCCGACCACGCTGAATACGCTTTTTCAGACGAGCGACGACGCTTACCGGCATTTTGCAATCGTTTCGTTTTTAAGGCTGATCCGGTATGCGGCGGCTTTTCTGGCGCTGGCTCTGCCGGGGCTTTATGTGGCGGTGACGACGCTTCATCCGGGAATCCTTCCGACGAACCTGATTCTGGCGCTGAAAACAGCCAGGGAGGGAGTGCCCTTTCCCAGTGTGCTGGAAGTGCTGATTCTGGAGCTGGCCTTTGAGCTTCTGCGGGAGGCGGGGCTTCGGATGCCGGGGCCAGTGGGAAACACGATCGGAATTGTGGGCGGGCTGATTATCGGCCAGGCAGCCGTGAGCG
>OGCO01001982.1_pt1 | contig 28559 bp, 28 predicted proteins | sample 1570171 | NCBI WGS metagenome assembly OGCO01 (sample SAMEA4370583, study PRJEB24528) | human gut metagenome
TTTGCCCTGGTTGCGTGTGGCGAGGACGATGGTAACGGGTTCCGTATCGTGAGGCTGTTCGCTCATGGTCTGCTCCTTGCGCATTGCCGCTATATTGCGTACCACCAACGGGTCGTGCGGCGAACTCTCGCGCCGCGCAGTTTGCCGCCAATCCTATGCTCCGTCAACAGGTTGGGCGTTGCTTTTCGGGAAAGGGCGGGAACCCTGCCGTGGAATATTCCTTCGTCCGGCCCCGCCCGCAAATCGTTTCCTGACGCGAAGCCGCGCTGGAGCCTTCAGGCTGAGAGAAAAACATCCCATTGCCGCCCGCTCAAAGGGAATGATAAGAAGAGGCATGGGATTCTTTCCCGGTAATGGGAAAAACGTTTATTAAGGTTGAGGTCGGAACCTCCCCTTTTATATGAGTGCGTTTTGCTGTTTTTGAAGCCATACGACATCCCGCTGCTGTGCGGCAGCGTTGTCCTAGAATGAGGTGCGTCATGTCCGTTTCCCTGCGTTGTTATTCCACAAGCCTCGGCTGCCCGAAGAACCGGGTGGACACTGAGCGTCTTCTCGGTTCCCTTGGGGTGGCGCTGGTTCCTGTCGAGTCGCCGGATGAGGCCGAGCTTGTTTTCATCAATACCTGTGCCTTCATCCAGCCCGCCACGGAGGAATCCGTGCGGACGATTGCGCAGGCCATCGCCGACATCGAGGAGCTGCCCAAGCGTCCGCTGCTGGCGGTCGCCGGGTGTCTCGTGGGGCGTTACCACGCGGAAGATCTGGCACCTGAGCTACACCAACGATGTGGACTGCATCTGCGGCCAGAGCTGGGGCAAGGAGAAGCAGCCGCTGCCCGAGCTGCCCGAGTTTGCCGAGCTGGGCGAGTTCAAGTACCCCGAGTACACGGTCAGCAAGACCATCCGCACCCTTTACACCCCCGCGCGTCCTCACACCGACGCTCCCCGGATCCCCGAACCCTACAACACCTTCGCTGATACCTTCAGCTACGGCATTTGAAAGGAGGAGCGCGTAAAATGAGCAAGAAAGTCAAGCACGAGTATAGCGATGACGAGCTGATCCGCCGGGTCACCGACATTGAAGAGGTCAAGAAGCTGGCCAACAAACGCGTCTACTACATGATCAATGAGTGGCGCGAGAAAGAGCTCGAGGAGCTGTGGGTCTCCGAAAGCGAGCACGCCAAGACTGCCTCCTTTGGCAAGAACACCGGCTACTATGTGGGTCTGGACAACATCCGCGCCTACTATGTGACCAAGCACGCCGCCGATCTGGGCGACGGCGTGGGCACCATGAACGCCCACCCCATCTCCACCGGCCTGGTGAAGCTGGCCGGCGACGGCAAGACTGCTAAGGGCCTGTGGTACTCCATCGGTCAGGACACCAAGCCCAACGGTGACGGCACCGCGCTGGCCATGTGGAACACCGGCAAGGTCGCCATCGACTTTGTCAAGGAGGGTGACGCCTGGAAGATCTGGCATATCGTGGAGGCCAACGACGCCACCTGTGAGGCCGGCGACACCTATGGCGACCATCCCGTCTACCTCGACTACGCCACCGATCCCGTGGCCGTGGAGTTCGGCACGCCCACCATCCCCATGATCACTCACGACGCCACCTTCAACTGGTGGGACAACTATCCCGCTCCTCCCGAGGATTACGAGACCTGGAGCGATGAGCTGAGCTATGGCCCCGAGGGCTACCCCGAGAAGACCGTGTATCACTTCGGCGCCGGTGAAGGAGGTAATTTCTGATGAGAGAACTGACTCTGCATGAGCGCATCCGCAATGCGGACGCCAGTCAGCAGGTGGAGAACGTCAAGGCCAAGCACGCCTATCTGCACGGCCGCGCCGACGCCACCGGCGAGTGGGGCGTGATCTGGTCCCGCAGCGATGACTGCTCCTGGGCCCACGCCTTCGGCCGTATGCGCGGCTTCGATCAGGTCTACCACGGCAGCGTGGGCGACTACGACAGAATGTGCATGGAAAATATGCTTGACCTGATGGAGGTTTATCCCGAGGTCACCGGCAAGGATCCCCGCCCCCTGATGGAGTGCTCCGTCCACACGCTGGTCACCGATGTCATCGAGGTCGCCGCCGATGGCCAGAGCGCCCGCGGCTGCTTCATCACCCCCGGCGTCATCCACTCCCGCCTGACCGCTGACAAGGGCGAGGACGGCAAGGTGCACCGCTCCCCCAAGTACTGCCACGTTCTGTGGGAACGCTATGGCTCCGACTTCGTCTGCGAGGACGGCGAGTGGAAGTACCTGCATGAGCACGTCTGCCCCGATCTGGTGGGCGACATGGATCACACCAACTGGGCGGCTGATGAATATGCCCGCATCACCTCTCCCAACCCCGGTGAGATGATGCCCCCCACGCTGGGCTGCCCCCCTGTTACCGATCCCGGCCCCATGCATATGCCCTATTCCGTGTTGAGCACACCTCAGAACACCGTGCCCTGGCCTGAGCCCTATGAGACTCTGGACAACGACAACACCTATACCCCCTTCCTCAAGAAGTGAGCATACAAAAGCACCTGCGATGGATCTCATCGCAGGTGCTTTTTCCCTATTACAGGAGCAGAAAACGCTCTCAGAATGCCCATCTGACAATACAAAGCCCGGCACATCAGCGATGTGCCGGGCTTTCTTAGCAGATTTCAGAGACGGTCATCACTGAGCGCACTCAGTTGAGACGAACATCCTCGTCAAACACGGGAGCCATGGGCAGGCTCCAGCCGTGATGATCGGTGTGGAGCAGGTGGTGGGACAGTTCGCCGCAGGGCTTGCCCAGATACTCGGCATACAGTGCCTGCACGTCAGGATTCTCGTGGGAAAAGCGCATCTTGTTGGCGCTGTCGTAATTGTAGAGCACCTGACCTCTTTGGGCAGCGCGCTCCTCGTTGAAGTGGATGGGCTGACCGCCACCGCCGACGCAGCCGCCGGGGCAGGCCATGACCTCCACAAACTGATAGTCCACCTCACCGCGGCGAATGGCGCGGATCAGGCGGCGGGCATTGCCCAGACCGTTGACCACTGCGGCACGGACGATATTGCCCGCCACGTTATACTCCGCCTCGATCCAGGGTTTGTCGCTGCCCAGTGCGCGAACAGCCTTGAAGGTCTCATCCGCGCTGGGATTCTCACCGGTCAGGACATAATAGCAAGTGCGCAGGGCGGCCTCCATCACGCCGCCGGTGGTACCGAAGATCACGGCCGCGCCGGTACCGGTGCCCAGCGGGGAGTCGAATTCCTCCTCCTCCAGGGCGGTCACGTCAATCTGATCGGCCCGGATCATCTGGCAGAACTCACGGGTGGTCAGGGAGAAATCCACATCCTTGCAGCCCTCGGCCGCATCGTTGATATTGGGGATGGCCAGCTCCGCCTTCTTGGCGGTGCAGGGCATGATGGACACGCAGACGATATTCTCGGGATCCACGCCGATCTTCTTGGCAAAGTAGCTCTTGGTCACCGCGCCGAACATCTGCTGGGGGGATTTTGCCGTGGAGAGCTGATCCACCATGTCGGGATACTGGCTCTTCAGGAAACGCACCCAACCGGGGCAGCAGGAGGTGAACATGGGCCACTTGTGGTCGCCGGGATGCTGGAGGCGACCCAGGAACTCGGTGCCTTCCTCCATGATGGTGAGGTCAGCGGTGAAGTTGGTGTCAAACACATAGTCGAAGCCGATGCGGCGCAGGGCGGCGGCCATGCGCTTCTCGGTGGCGACCTCTGGGCTCAGGCCAAAGGTCTCGCCCCAAGCGGCGCGGACAGCCGGGGCCACCTGCACCACGACCACCTTATTGGGGTCGCTCAGCACGCCGTTGACGCCGATGATGGCCTTCGTGTCATCCCGGGTATGCAGGGCATTGGTGGGACAATGCGTGATGCACTGTCCGCAGAACGCGCAGTCCGCCTCGTTCATCTTGCGGTGGCGGGAGACGTTGACGGAAGTATGTGCGCCAGTACCCACCATATCCCAGATATTCAGGGACTGGATCTTCTCGCAGACGGAGACACAGCGATAGCACTTGATGCACTTGCTCTCATCCCGGATAATGGGCAGGCTGGTATCCCAGTTGTCTGCGGGATACTCATGCCGGTAGTTCATGGTGTCGCCGATGGGGAGCGTGGAGGCGATCTTCTGCAGTTCGCAGGTGCCGTTGCGCTCACAGGTGGGACAGTTGATGCGGTGCTGGCTCAGCAGCAGCTCGATATTGGTGCGGCGGGCCTCCCGGACGCGGGGGGTATTGGTGCGGATGACCATGCCCTCCTCGCAGGTGTTGTTGCAGGCGGTGACCAGCCGGGAGATGCCCTCGACCTCGACGAGGCAGGCGCGACAGGCGCCGATCTCATTGATGCCCTTTAGAAAGCAAAGGGTGGGGACGGGCATGCCGACCTTACGGGTGGCGTCCAGAATGGAGGTGCCTTCCTCTACCTGAAGCGAAATACCATTGATCGTGACGTTTACCATTCTGTTTTCCTCCCTCCCTTGAAGCTGCCGCAGCCGAAGTGGTCGCAGCGCAGGCAGCGTCCGGCCTCCTGGCAGGACTCCTTCTCAGTCATCATAAGCTCCATCAGTTTAAAGTCATGGCTGCGCTCAGCGGGCTCACGCTCGGACATATTGATGCGGCCGCAGTAGCGCTTGTCGTCCAGAGACGGGTTGGGGATCTCCACGTCGGAAGTAATGACATGGTTGAAGCCCAGATAGTAGTCAATATTGGCCGCAGCCACCTTGCCGGCGGCAATGGCGCGGATGGCGGTCTTAGGGCCGGTGACGCAGTCGCCGCCGGCGAACACGCCGGGAGCATTGTCCACGGCGGTCCAGTTCTCCGCCTTGATGACGCCGCGCACCACCGGAATACCGGAGGACTCCAGCGTGTGGTATTCAATACCCTGGCCGACGGCCACGATGACCACATCACACTCAATGCGCTTGTCGTCCAGGCCGGAGGCAGCGGGACTCATACGGCCCTCCTTGATCTGACCGGGCATTTTGGGCGCGGCCCACAGGGCGGACACCTTGCCGGTCTCGTCGGTCTCAATACGCAGAGGCGCGTGCAGATCCATCATCACAGCACCCTCGGCGATGGCGCCTTCCACTTCTTCGGGCAGCGCGGTCATATCCTCCTGACGGCGGCGGTAGACGATGGAAACGCGCTCGGCTCCGCAGCGAATGGCGGAACGGGTGCAGTCCATGGCCACGTTGCCGCCGCCGATGATGCACACCTTCTTACCGGTGAGATCCGGGATCTCATCATCGCCGATCTTGCCGAGGAACTCCACGGCGGACAGCACGTTCTCGGCGTCCTCGCCCTCGATGCCGACCTTCTTATCGGTGTGGGCACCAATGGCAATGTAGACGGCATCGTACTCCTCACGCAGACGCTCCATGGTGTACTCGCCCTCGCCCACCTTGGTATTGCGCTTGACCTCCACACCGGTGGACAGGATGCAGTCAATGTCCTTCTGCAGCCGCTCCCGGGGCAGACGATAGGCCGGAATGCCGTAGACCAGCATACCGCCCAGCCGCTTATGCTTTTCAAATACGGTGCACTGATGGCCCATAAGCTGGAGGTAGAAGGCGGCGGACAGGCCGGACGGACCGCCGCCAATGATGGCGACCTTCTTGCCGGTGGAAGGCATGCAGGCAGGCGCGGGCACATCGCCGGCGCGCTCCACAGCGGTGCGCTTCAGGCCGCGGATATTGACCGGGGCGTCCAGCAGTGTACGGCGGCAGCGGGTCTCGCAGGGATGCTCGCACACCAGCGCACAGGCAGTGGGGAACGGATTGTCCTTGCGGATGAGCTTCACGGCATCAGCATAACGCTTGTCACCCACCAACGCCACATAACCGGGAATATCCACGCCGGCGGGACAGTTGGCCACACAGGGGATGCTCTGGGGAATGGAGGCTACGCAGTGGTGGTCTTTGATATGAGAGATGTAATCCTCGCGGAAGCCATCCAGCCCCTTCAGCACCATGTTGGCAGCTTCGATGCCGATGGCGCAGTCAGCGGACCCCCAAATGGATTTGGCCAGATTTTCGATCTTCTCGAGGGTCTCCATGGTGGCGCGATGCTTCATCACGTCCTCCATCAGGTTGCCCAGTTGGGTCAGGCCTACGCGGCAGGGCACACACTTGCCGCAGGTCTGAGCGTGGCACATCTTCAGGAATGCCCAGGTAAGGTCAACGGGACAGATGCCCGGAGGGGACGCGGCAATGCGGCGCTCCATGTCCTTATAGATGCCTTCCACCACGGTCTCAGCGCGGCTTTCAGTCATAAGGGAAAGTCTGCTCAAAACGGATTACCTTCCTTTCTATTCGTAAGCAATATTACTTTACTACGCTAAATGTGAAGTATGTACATTCTAACATTATCTTGAGAAAAAACAAGTAGTTTTATAAAAGTTTTCTGTCTAATTCATAGTTTTTTCTGCAAAACTTATTGACGTTTGGAATAGACGATGTTAGACTTACTGCATATGTGTATCATATGAGACATTTTTAGAGGAGGCCAGGCCATGCTCACCGCACAGGAACTGGAGACAGTGTGCGCTTCCCCCTTGTTTCAAGACTACTCCCCTGAGCAGCTGAACGCGCTGCTCAGAATCACAGACTGCGACGTGCGCCGCTATGCGCGCGGGGCAGAGCTCTGCTCCCCCGCCAACTTCCGCAAGGAGCTGGCCATTGTGCTGTCCGGCCAGATCCTTGTAACCAAGGGCGGCGGCGAGCTGGTGGTCAGCGCCCTCTCTCCCGGCGATCTCTATGGCGCGGCGGCTCTGTTCAACGACGAGCCGGACTATGTGTCCACGCTGACCGCCAAGAGCACTGCAAGCGTGCTCACTTTCTCACAGGAGACCGTGCAGCAACTCATCGACACCCAGCCGGTCTTTCGCCGCAGCTATATCCGCTACCTCTCCTGCCGCATCCGCTTTCTCTCCGGCAAGATCGACGCCCTGATCCAGGGCTCTGGTGAGAAGAAGCTGCGCGCATGGCTGGTGAGCCAGATGGATGAGCGCAGCGAGATCCTGCTGACGTGCTCCATGACTGAGCTGGCCGCCCGGCTGAACATTGGCCGCGCATCTCTTTACCGCGAACTGCAAAAACTGGAGGAGCGCGGCGCACTGGTGCGGAAGGGTAAGCGTATTCTGGTTCGAGACCCCGCCGCGCTGGATGCAGAACACAGAACCGATGTAGATCCCACGGCTCTGCCGTGATTCTATACACATTTGAAAGGAACGAAATACCATGAAAAAATTGACTGCACTTCTGCTGGCCCTGGCGCTCTGTCTCGGTCTGGCCGCCTGCGGCTCCAGCCAGACGCCCGCTTCCGGCTCTGACACCGGCTCCGCTTCCGGCTCCGGTTCTGCCGCCCAGTCCGCTGACACTTCTGCACAGCCCGATGGCTCCGCCGCCGCGGACAGCACCGAGAGCACCGGCGCAGACGTGAACCTTGCCGTTCTGTCCGGCCCCACCGGCATCGGCGCTTCCCCGCTCATGGGCTGGAATGACGAGGGCAAAACCGCCAATCACTACAATGTCACTGTGGCCGCCGCAAATGACGAGGTGGTGGCCGGCCTGACCAACGGCGACTTCGACATCGCCGCTGTTGCCACCAACGTAGCCGCCAACCTCTATGCCAAGACGAACGGTGGCGTGCAGATCTGTGCGCTGAACACCTATGGCGTGCTGTATATTCTCGAAAACGGTGACTCCATCCAGAGCATGGCCGATCTGGCCGGTAAGACCATCTACGCCACCGGACAGGGCGCCAACCCCGAGTATGTGCTGGAGTATCTGCTGGATCAGAACGGTCTGACCTGGAGCACCGACGGCAGTGACGCCGATGTGCAGATCGAGTTCATGGATGCCCAGACCCTGAGCGCCGGTGCCGCCAGCGGCGAGTATGACGTGGTCATGCTGCCCGTGCCCGCCGTCACCAGCGTCCAGCTGCAGAACGCCGAGATGCGCACCGCCCTCGATCTGACCGCCGAGTGGAACAAGCTGGACAACAGCGGCGTGCTCACCATGGGCTGCATCGTCGTGCGCACTGCCTTTGCCCAGGAGCATCCCGAGGCCGTAGACGCCTTCCTGCAGGAGTATGGCAAGTCCATTGAGGCGGTTCAGAGCGACGTGGACACCGCCGCACAGCTCTGCGAGACCTACGGCATCGTGGCCAAGGCCGCAGTAGCCAAGAAGGCCATCCCCGACTGCAACCTGTGCTTTGTCTCCGGTGCGGAGATCCAGAGCGCCATTGAGCCCTACTACAATATGCTCTTCACCGCCAACCCCGCCTCCATCGGCGGTGCAATGCCCGGAAGCGACTTCTACTATGTAAGCGCCGCTTCCGACAACGGATGAAACCGGATCTGAAAACCAAATCAGCAAGGATCCTCCTGCCCGCCGCATTCTGGCTGGCGGTCTGGTGTCTTGCGGCCGCCTGCGTGGATCAGCCCCTGCTGGTTCCCTCCCCCATCGCCGTTCTGCGGCGGCTGGGGGAATTGGCGGCCGCGCCGCTGTTCTGGCGCAGTACACTGGTGAGCCTGCTGCGCATTTTCTGCGGCGCTCTGGCAGGCACGATCCTCGGCACGCTCTGCGCCGTCCTCACCAGCCGCTTCCGGCTGGCGGACTGGATCCTGGCCCCCGCTATCCGGCTGGTACGCGCCACCCCGGTCGCCAGCTTCATTATTCTGGTGCTGCTGTGGGTGTCCACCGGAAAGGTACCCGGAGTGATCTCCGCGCTGATGGTGCTGCCAGTGGTCTGGGAAAGCGTGTCCGCCGGGATCCGCAGCGCTGATCCACAGCTGCTGGAGCTGGCACGCTCTTATCAATTCAGCCGCCGCAAACAGATGCGTTATGTCTACCTTCCGGCAGTGAGACCGCACTTTGCCGCCGGGGTATGCACCGCCATTGGCCTTGCATGGAAATCCGGCGTGGCAGCGGAGGTACTGTGCCTGCCAAAAGCCGCCATCGGCACACAGGTCTACTACTCCAAGATCTATCTGGAGACCCCGTCGCTGTTCGCATGGACGGCAGTGGTCATTGTGCTGTCCATGCTTCTGGAGCGTATTGTCCGCCGTCTGCTGGGCGTAAAGGGAGGCAGAAAAGCATGAAACTCACCCATGTATCCTTTGCCTACGGCGACAAGGCCATCCTTGACCATTTCTCGCTGGAGCTGCCGGACGAAGGCATCACGGCGCTGGCCGGGCCCTCCGGGTGCGGCAAAACCACCCTGCTTCGCCTGCTGGCCGGGCTGGAGACCGCCCAGAGCGGCACCATTGACGCCCCGGCTGACACCGCCCTGCTCTTTCAGGAGGACCGGCTTCTGCCCGGGCTGACCGCCGCCGGGCAGATCGGAGTTGTGCTCCCGAGGGGAGAAAGTTCCGCGCCGTGGCTGGAGGCCGTCGGTCTGGCCAACGCATCCATGCTGCTCCCGGAAGAACTGTCCGGCGGAATGCGGCGGCGGGTGGCACTGGCCCGCTGCCTGGCCTACGGGCAGCGGAAAAAACTCCTGCTGTTGGACGAGCCCTTTACCGGCATCGACCCGGAGCGTTGCCGCAGTATTATGGCATTCATCCGCAAAATGGATCTTCCCGTCCTGTGCTCCGCCCATGACGCAGAGACGCTGGCGCTGGCTGACCGGATCATATATCTGGATGGGCCGCCGCTGCATCGAACTCCCGCTGCGGAAAACAGCAGATGACGCCAAAAACCCGGTTGCCGCAAAACGCGCAACCGGGTTTTTCGACAGGCGGGCTTTTTCTATGGGAGCGCACGCAACAAAAACAGACAAAAACACAGAAAACCAGAAAGTTGTTAATTCTTTCACATAAAAGTTCTTGCGTTCAAATGAGGCAGGGAGTATAATATAGCTATCATGTGACTCTATGTCGTTTAACCGCCGATTAAGCTGAGAGAGGTGTTTTCCGTGAAGGAATTTGACATCAAAACAAAGATCTATTTTGGCGACGATTCTCTGAACCGGCTGAGGGAGCTGCCCTATCACCGCTGTCTCATCGTGACGGATCCCTTTGTAGTGTCCAGCGGCCTCATTAAGCTTATCACCGCGCCGCTGGAGCAGAACAGCGCCATGTACCGCATTTTCGATCAGGTCGTGCCCGATCCCCCTATTGAGAAGATCGTGGAGGGCGTCCAGTGCCTGACCGATTTCCAACCCGACAGCATCATCTGTGTGGGTGGCGGCAGCGCCATCGACTCGGCCAAGGCCATCCGCGAGGTCTCCATCCAGACCGACCCCAACCGGGTGCGCCTGCCCCTGATCGCCATTCCCACCACCAGCGGCACCGGCAGCGAGGTGACCTCTTTCAGCGTCATCTCTGACCCGGAGCATCAGACGAAATATCCGCTGGTGTCGGACAGCCTGCTGCCCGATGAAGCCATTCTGGATGTGGAGCTGGTCAAGAGCGTGCCCGCCAGCGTCACCGCCAACACCGGCATGGATGTATTTACCCACGCAGTGGAGAGCTGCGTCAGCCTGCGCTACAATGAGTTCAGCGAGGCTTTGAGTCAGAAGGCCATTGAGATCGTGGGCAGCTACCTGCTGCGCAGCTATCTGGACAATAACGACACCCATGCCCGCCAGAAGATGCACACCGCATCCACGCTGGCCGGTTTGGCCTTCAATTCCGCCGGTCTGGGCTTGAACCACGGCATGGCCCACCAGCTGGGTGCTCATTTCCATATTCCCCATGGCGCGGCCAATGCCATGCTGCTGCCCCATGTGATCGAGTATAACAGCGAGATCTCCGCACGCACCAAGAGCCGCAAGGAGTACAGCCACGCCACCCGGTGCTATGCCACCATCGCACGGGTACTGGGCCTTCAGAACTTCAACATTATCACTACCGTCCGTGCGCTGGTCAACTGGACGCAGTTTATGATGAAGGAGATGGACATGGATCTCAGCATGTCCGACACCGGCAAGTGCACCAAGGAGGAGTACGAGGCGCTGATCCCGGTCATGGCCGAGGGCGCATTGAAGGATTCCTGCACCGCCGACAATCCCCGCACGCCCACCAAGGAGGAAGTGGAGCAACTCTATCGGGATCTGTGGTAAACAACCTGTCAAAAACCCCGGTTGCGCATGATGCGCAACCGGGGTTTTTCGTCAGCCTGAAGCCCGCCGCACACTGTGCGGCGGGCTTCAAACGTGCAATTCGGATCACACGCCCTCAAAGAAGCGGCGGGGATTCTCCACCATGATGGTGTGAATGTCGTCCTCGGTGAGGCCGGCGGCCTTCAGCATGGGGATGACCTCACGGCTGATGTAGGTGAAGTCGATGTCCAGATTCAGATAGTCCTGAGCGACGGTCTTGTCCCAGCTATCCCAGAAGGCCAGATAGGTGGCCCAGTCATGGCTCAGGAAGATGCGGTTGATGTAGCCCTTGCTCACCAGCTCCACAATGTTCTTCACGGAGTTTTTGACCGGATTGTCCAGATGGCCATAGGCCAGACGGTCGAAGCCGATATAAGCGCCCGCCTTGACCAGATCCTCCTGATAGGCCCAGTCATTGCAGTCGCCGGTATGGCCCAGAATGACCCGGTTGGGCTCCACCCCCACAGAGGCATAGACATTCAGAATATCATAGCCGCTCTGCACCTTGGGATCGTGGTGGCAGAAAATAGGCAGATTGGCCTCCTTTGCAACCGTGCCCACGCAGTGGAGCAGCTTGTGCTGAAGGGGAGTCACACCGGCCTTGACCACGCCGTTTTTCATAATGCCAGGCTTGGAATCGGTGCCGGAGATACCGTGCAGGCACTCGTCCAGCAGCAGGTCGTGGATCTCGCCCTCATCCCGCATGGCCAGCCAGGCCTCCTCCTGATAGTAGAAACCGGAGGAAGCCACGATGTTGACCCCGGACTTTTCAGCCACATCCCGCAGCAGGTGAATGTCGCGGCCCAGGTTGACGGCGGTGCCGTCGACGAAGGTATCGATGCCATACTCCTTCAGCTTCTTAAGCTGACCGGAGGCCATCTCCACCAGCTTGTCATACTGGAGGAACTTGTCGCCGAAGTTCATGCGCATGGACCAGTCAGCGCAGGTGATGTGCTCATGCATCAGGGTCTGGCCCAGCTTGTCAGAAGCGACAGGGCCGAGAACAGTATTGACCATCATTTCTAATACGCCTCCTAATTACCGCAGCTTCAGCTCACGGGCCTGCTTGCGCAGCTCCTCGCGGAACTCGGGCGCGGCAACGTTGATGAGCTCTTCCACGCGCTGGGCAATGGTCTTGCCGCGCAGCTTGGCGATGCCGTACTCAGTGACGATATAGTCCACGATGTTACGGGAAATGGACACGACCGCGCCGGGCTTCAGCTGGGGCACAATGCGGGAAATGGTGCCGTGCTTGGCAGTGGCGTTGATAGCGATGATGCCCTTGCCGCCGGGGGCATGGTAAGCGCCATAGGCGAAGTCGGTGGCGCCGCCGGTGCCGGACCACTGGGTGGAGCCGATGGACTCGGAGCAGACCTGACCGGTCAGATCGATCTCCAGCGCGGTGTTCAGGCTGACCATGTTCTCGTTCTTCATGATGTTGAAGGGGTCATTGACATAGGCGGTGGGCAGGATCTCGACCATAGGGTTGTCGTTAATATAATCGTAAAGCTCCTGGCTGCCCCAGCAGAACGCACCGATGGTGCGGTTGCGGAAGAAGCGCTTCTTCCGGGAGTTGTTGACCGCGCCGCACCACATGAGCTTGCCCATGGAGGTGGAGATCATCTCGGTGTAGATGCCCAGGTCGTGGCGATCCTCCAGATCATGGGCCACTGCGTCAGGCAGGCCGCCGATACCCAGCTGGATGCAGTCGCCGTCCTTGATGAGGGAGGAAGCATAGTGGGCGATCTTCAGCTGCTCCTCGGTAGCGGGAGCCACCGGAGCCTGAGTGATGGGGTAATCCACATCGATGAAATAGTCCACCTTCTCGATGGGAACGCGGACGGTGCCGCTGGTGTAGGGGATGCGCTTATTGACCTCGAAGATGACCAGGTCGCAGGAATCCAGCATCTCCAGCTCAGCCTGCTGGGTGCAGGACACGGCCACATAGCCATAGCGATCCATGGGCGTGACGGCGGCCCAGAAGATGTTGGGCTTGCGGGTCTCCATCATGACCTGAGACATGGAGTGCAGGTTGGTGGGGGCAAAGTTAATACGAGTGGAACCGGCAGCCACCTGCTTGCGCAGAGCGGGGCCGTAGAAAATGGAGTTCACACTGATGACGCCGTCCAGATTATGGTTGGGGTCAGCGATAAAGGGATACTCCTCCTGAGGAGCGCCCATCCAGACGCACACATCCTCAACGCCGCGGTCAGCGATAGTGTGCAGGCTGCGCAGCATTGCCAGAGGCTCGTTTCCGTAAGCCGCCTGCGCGATGGTGTCACCGGAATGGATCATGCCAAGAGCTTCGTCCAGGCTGATAAATTTGGATTCATAAAGGGCTTTCTTTTCTGCAAAAGTCATTTATTCTCACTCCGTTCTATCAAATCATAAACCTTTATACATAACATAATTATTTTAATGGATTGTTTTACGACTTGCAAGGGGGTGTGTCAATATCTGTCACTTCTGCCTGTTCTGCCGGATAAAAAAGCACTTCTTTTGAGTGTTGTGCCAGAATCGACCGACCGCCGATGTCTCCCCGGAGAGCGGAAAGCGCACCAAAATACCGCTTTCCGAACCAGACCGGATTTCCCCGCCCCTCGGGAGCCTTCACGCAGGCCAGCGCCGCGCCCTGCTCCGTGCAGAAGCGCAGGAACCCCCGCATGGTGGACAACTTCAGTTTTGGCTGATCTGCCACAAAAAATACGCACGCACACGACTGCTTCTCTTCCGCCTGCGCCACTGCCACCCGGACGGTGGCGGCGATGCCTTCTGCCGCTTCAGGGCTCGGACTCCAGCAAAAGCCGTTTTCCGTACAATAAACCTGGATCTCCGGTGTGTTGGTCATGACCAGCACATCGGTCTCCTCGTCCCGCAGCGCAGCCAGCTTATCCAGCGTATGGCGGTAGAGGGGCAGTCCGTCCAGCTCATAGAGCAGCTTATTCTCCGGCCCGAAGCGGCGGGAAAACCCGGCCGCCAACAGGACGAGCAGCTTCTTCCCGCTCACCGCTCATTCAGTGCCCACCAGACCTTCTCCGCCGTAATGGGCATTTCCCGGATGCGCACGCCGCAAGCATTCTCCAGCGCGTTGGCGATGGCCGGGCAGGGCGTGTCGATAACCACCTCGCCGATGCTCTTGGCACCGAACGGCCCCTGCTCCTCATAGCTGGGGGCGAATTCCACGTTGATGGGGCAGATGTCCTGCCGGGTCGGAATTTTATATTGCAGGAAATTGCGCTCCACAAGACTTCCGTCAAAATTATAGCGCACATTTTCCGTCAGCGCCATGCCAATGCCCTGCACCAGTCCGCCCTCGGTCTGCACCCGGGCCAGATTGGGATTGAGCGTCGTGCCGCAGTCCACCACCGCATCATACTCCACCAGTGTCACCTTGCCGGTCTCCGGGTCCAGGTCGATCTCCGCTGCGCCGGTCATAAAGGGCGGCGGAGAATTGGGACAGGTGTGGTTGGCCGTGGCAAACATGGGCTTGCCGCCGCATTCGGAGGGATAGGCCAGCTCCGCCAGTGTAATGCGCTCCCCGGTCGGAATATGCTCCACCAGACCGTCGTGATAGTCCGTATCCTCCTTCTGCCACCCCTTCTGACGGCAGGCCTCTGCCCGGATGACCTCGATCAGCTCCATGGCACACTTGTAGACCGCGCCGCCGGTCAGGAATGCGGTGGAAGAGGCATAGGAGCCGGAATCGTAGGGGGAGGTGTCGGTGTCCACCTGGGCGGTGACCACCTGCTCCGCCGGGATCTCAAGGCATTCGGCGGCGATCTGGGCCAGCGTGGTGTCACAGCCGGTGCCCATGTCCGCCGCGCCGATGAGCAGGTTGACAAAACCCTCGTCGTTCACCTTCAGCGTCGCACCGCCCACATCGATGCCGGAGATGGCGCTGCCCTGCATGGCCATGGCCAATCCCACTGCACGGATATGGCCGTTGGGCAGGACACGGCGGGGGTACTTCCCCTCCCAGCCGATCATCTCTTTGACCCGGGCCAGGCACCGATCCAGATTGCAGGAGGTGTTCACCTCACCGAAATAGGAGGGCATGACCTGTCCCTGACGGACAAGGTTCTGCTCCCGAATGACCGCCGGATCCATGCCCAGCCGGTGAGCCAGCTCGTCCACCGCGCTCTCCACCGCGTGGATGCCCTGGGTCGCGCCGAAGCCCCGAAACGCGCCGGCAGGCTGAAGATTGGTGTAGACCACGTCCGCCACAAAGTGATAGGCCTCCAATTTTCCGTAAAGAGAGATAGCCTTGTGGCCGGACAGTCCAACCGTGGTGGTGGAGTGCTCACCATAAGCGCCGGCATTGGACAGGGTATACATGGAAATAGCCCGGATATGGCCGTCCCGGTTTGCGCCCACCTTGACGTGGACTTCCATCTCATGCCGCGGACAGCCGCAGGTGGTGGTCTCCTCCCGGGTGTAAACGATCATGGCGGGCCTGCCGGTCAGCCAGGTCACAATGGCGGGATAGGGCTCCGCCTCCACCGTCTGCTTGGCGCCGAAGCCGCCGCCGATGCGGGGCTTGACCACTCGCACCTTGCTCTTTGGAATGCCCAGCGCCGTGGCGATGATGCGCCGGACGTGGAAGGCGATCTGGGTGGAGGGCACAATGTTGAGCCGTCCGAAGGCGTCCAGATAGCTGTACGCCCGGAACGTCTCCATCATGGCCTGATTGTCCGCCACGGTGTGGTAGGTCTCGTCCACCACCACGTCGCAGTCCGCCAGCACCGCTTCACAGTCGCCGTCAGCACTGTCCTCGTGGCAGAGCAGGTTGCGCTTCACGTCCGCCCCCTGCTCATAGAGCTCCTTCCAGTCGTCCTCCGGGTGGATGAGCACCGGGTTATCCAGAGAGGCGCGGAAATCCAGCACCGGCTCCAGCACCTCGTATTTGACCTTGATGAGCTTGAGCGCCTTGTCCGCTGCCTCTTCCGTCTCTGCCGCCACGATGGCCACCGGGTCCCCCACATAGCGCAGGCGCCGGTCAAGGATGTAGCGGTCATAGGGGGAGCCCTCCGGATAGCTCTGACCCGCCTGGGTGTAGCGGACTTTCGGCACATCCTGCCAGGTCAGCACGCACGCCACGCCGGGCACCAGCTTGGCCCGGCTGACGTCAATGGTGTCCACCAGCGCACTGGCGTGGGGGGAGCGCAGCAGCTTGACCACAAGGCAGTCCCTGGGGGCCAGATCCTCCGTGTAAACCGGCTGACCGGTCACGAGGGCACGATAGTCCTTCTTGCGGATGGGCTGATTGACCACCCGCAGCTCTTCGACCCGCTTCATGCCTTCACCTCCCGCTTCATCCACAGCTCAATGGCCCGCAGCTGACTCACATAGCCGGTGCATCGGCACAGGTTGCCCGCCAGGTATTCGTTGATCTCCTCCACAGTGGGATCCTGAAGTTCCCGCTCCATGGCCAGCACATTCATAATAAAACCCGGGTTGCAGAAGCCGCACTGTTCGCCGCCCTGATCGGCCAGAAACGCACCGAACTCCTCGGCCTGAGCCTGCACGCCCTCCAGCGTGGTGACGCTGCGCCCCTCGCACCGGGCGGCGGGCACAGTGCAGGAGAGCACCGGCGTATCGTCCAGCCATACGGTGCACAGCCCGCAGTTGGAGGTCTCGCAGCCGCACTTGACGCTGTAACAACCCTGACTTCTCAGGAACTTCAACAGGGACTGATCCTCCGGGATCTCGGCACTCACCTTTCTGCCGTTCAAAGTCAAATTGAGCTTCATGCCTGCTCCCCTCCTCTCAGTTTTGCAAGGCTCCGCCGGGTCAGCACCCCGGCCAGATGGGCCCGGTACTCCCCGCCGGCGCGGGTATTGCCGCCGTAGGTCAGGCTCTGCACCCGTTCCAGCAGCTCCGCCTCATCGACTCCCTCCACCAGCTCCGCCCGGGCAGGCCGGGCGCCCACGGCGCACCGAAGGCCGTGCTCCGTCCGGGCCGCCGCCACGGTCAACACCGGGAAGTCGGTCTCCGTGTTGCGGAAGTTCTCATAGGCCGCCTTCAGCGGCGTCTTTTTCACGATTATATGGGTCAGGATATCATTATTCTGCTTCTTGGCGGCGAACTCTGTCAACGGACACACGCCGCCGGGATAGGTCTCCACCGCCGTATCCAGCACGAGGAAACAGGTCAGCACGTCGGAAAATCCATAGCGCCCCCAGAATGTGCCGCCCACAGTGGCGCAATTCCGAAACTGAACGCCCACGATGTGCTTCACGCAGTCCCGGACCGCCCCAGCGGTATAGGCATTCAGACCCGGATGCTGCTCCAGCTGGCGCAGCGTCACCATAGCTCCGATGCGAAACTCCGTCTCCGTCTCCTTGATCTCGCCAAGTCCCAGTGCAGAGAGGTCAATGGCCGTGTTCCACTGCCGCTCTCCCATTTTGAGCCAGCCCGTGCCGCCCAGCACGCAGTTGGCCCGGCTCTGATTCAGCTTCCACGCCTCCTCCAGCGTTTCCGCCCGTTTGAATTGTTTAAATTTCAGCATATGTCGCATTCTCCTTTGAGTAACCGTATAAAAAGCGTTTACTGTACGGGGATAATAAGATACTCTACTTTTCCGCCGCAGACCGCGCCGCCAGTGCTGTTGAGCGCGTAGTGCCCGATCATCGGCGCATTCTCTGCCAGCGCACGCAGGGCGTCCCGCTTGGCGCTGGCCTCGCTGATGCCGCCGCCGATCGTTCCGGCGATGGAGCCGTCCGGGAACACCAGCATTCTGGCTCCCTCGCTCCGGGGCGTGCTGCCCTCGCAGTTGACCAGCGTCACCATGGCGTAGGGCATTTTCCCCAGTGCGTCGATGACCGTCGGGGTGAGCGGAGCCTCCAGCCCCAGCGTGTGGCGGCACCGGATAAGCTCCGCCACAATGGACACGGCGATCTCCGCCGGAGTCTCTGCCCCGATCTTCAGACCGATCGGACTGTGGACACTGTCAATGGCTTCTGCGTCAAACCCTTTCTCTGCCAGCATCTTCCGGGTAGCTGCCACTTTACTGCGGCTGCCCATCATGCCCACATAGCCGTGGGGCAGCGCAAGCGCAGTTTTCAGACACACCCAATCATCCTGATGGCCCCGGGTCATAATGGCGAAAAAGGCATTGGGTCCAAAGGCGCCGCCTTGCAGGCTTTCCACAAAATCGCCGCAGCGGCAGTCGATGTCCGCGCCAAACTTTCCCTCCGCCAGCACCTCGGGCCGGTTCTCCAGTACTGTCACCTGGAAGCCCACCGCCCGGGCCGCCGGGGCAAGGCACCGGGCCACATGGCCGCCGCCGCAGATCACCAGCCGGGCCGGGGCAGAGAGGGTCTGGCAAAAAGTCCTGCCCTCTGGCAGCGCTCCCAGCGTGCCGCCGCTCCAGCTCAGCCTTTCCTCCCCCAGATGCCCGGGTTCCAGGCTGCTCTCCAAGGTGGGGCTCTCCCCCGTCAACAGAAGCCCGCGCAGCTTTTCGTAAAATTCAGTTCTCACGTTCCGACCTCCAATGGCAGACCGCCTCCAATACCCCACCGCCAATGGCGAGGGCTTTATCTGAAATAGTAAAGCAGTGCTCCCGCACACAGCGGGCGTCCACGTCGCCGGCCTTGAAGCCCGCCTTCGGCACGAGCGTTCCGGCGGGCAGAATACCCCGCAGGCAGCCCGTGATCCGGCTGACCACCGGCTGACCCGCCACCCGCGCCACCGTCTCCCCGGCATTCACCGCATCGCCGATCTCTTTCAAGGGCTCGAACAGGCCGCCGCAGGGCGTGCGCAGCACCCGCTCCACCGTGTAGCCCCCCACACTGCCGGGAATACCGGTGTTCGGGATGGCGGAGCCGGAATAAATGCACCGGCCCAGTGTGTGGCCGCGCATGGTCTCAATAACGCAGTGGCAGTCCTCCCCTGCCGTAAAGCCGGGGCCCACGCCGATCACCAGCGGTGCGTCGGTGATGCAAGTGCCCAAATTGCGTTTGGCCAAAATGGCATCCACCACCACATCCGGGTGCAGATCCCGGACTGCCCGTCCGTCCGGGTCGGGCAGGATCGGGATCTCCCCCCGCGCCAGTGCGGCTTCTGCGCCGGACGGGCTGTCGCAGCGCACTGCGGCGACTCCCTCCACTTCACAGCGCCGCGTCCACATGGCCTGACAAAAGGCCGCCTTCCATCGCACCGCCGTGGGGTGTTCCAGATCGGTCATTGCCACGGAAAAGCCGCTCCGACAGAGCCGCCAGCCAATGCCGGAGGCAATGTCTCCGGCTCCTCGTATCAAAATCAGCACTTTATATGGCTCTCCTTCAATTGGGTCACATAGGCCTCTACGCCCCGTTCCTCCAGCCGACGAACGAGCGCCTCCCCCTGCGCCTGAAGCGCCGGGGTGTCCGCCTGATTGAGCAGAACGAGCTTGGGCGCTTCGCTCCGGGCGGCGCTCAGCCCCCGCTCCAGCAGCGCGGCGCACAATGCTTCATCCACCGTGCGCACCGGGTCGATCCCGGCCTCCCGCCAGCCGTGGAGCACTTTCCCCGCCGGACGTCCCAGCGCAGCAAGTCCCGCTAGCTCGATGACCAGTCCGGTGTCCGGCGGTACCACCGGTTCAAAGGTGCGGTGGTACTTCAGCGGCAGGCACCGGCTCCCGTCCGCCTCTACAAGGATGCGGTCAGCTCGCAGCTGCGCATACCAGGCCGTCGGAATGCCGGTCAGCTTATAGTGCTCCGCATCCGGGTGTCCGGCCAGCACCGCCCGTCCGGGGATAAGCTGTCGGTTTAAATTCTCCACCGAGTCTGGGCAGACCGCTTCAGGCATCCAGCCCAGATGGGTCGTCGTGGTGAGCAGCACCCGTTCGCCCCGGCGGGCGCACGTCTCCCCCAGCGCAGAGAGGAGCGTCGTCTTTCCCCCTCCGCCGATCAGGGCAGTCACCCGGGGCAGGCGCAGGTACAGCCGCTCCAACAACTCCGCCCGTTTCATATCAGCAGCACCCGTGCTTCACTGTACGCAAGGCTGTTTTCTTTCAGCATTTGCTCCACCTCGTCCCGGGCAGCCACAGGGGCCATCCACGCGAGACCGCAGTCCGCCGTGATGATGGTAGGGGTTGGGATGATCCGTCCGGGAATACGCAGTTCCTTGGCCCGCCGCTCCATAGCCATGGCCGCCGCAGCGGTGGGAAAGGTGACGATCCACTTTTCTTCTCTCGCACGCATCTGACTTCACTCCATTGCAAGGGTGCGCATCGCGTCGATACCCCGGTCGATCTCTTCTTCCGTATTCAGGTGGGAGAAGGAAAAGCGCACCGCCCCCTGCCGCGCCGTACCCAGGGCCTCGTGCGCCAGCGGTGCACAGTGAAGCCCCGCCCGGGTGACTATACCAAAGCGCGTCCACAGCTCATCGCTGACGGTGGCAGAGTCCCAGTCTCCCAGATTCAGGCTGACGATGGGGCACCGCTCGGGCACCTCAAAATCACCATAGCAGGTAACACCGGGCAGCTCCCGCACGCCCTCATAAAACCGGCGGGCAAAGCTCTGTTCCCGGCGGCGCAGTTCCTCTTCCATCTGTCCATCCAGCCAGTGCGGCTCCGAGGCCGGCAATGCCCGGCCCGTTCAGAGTGCCCGCCTCTAATCGGGTCGGATACTCCGCGGGCTGTGTTTTCAGCGCCGACTGTACGCCGGTGCCGCCCACCCGAGCCGGACGCAGATCCGCATTTTCTCCCACCAGCACAGCGCCAATGCCTTGGGGACCCAACAGGCCCTTGTGACCGGTCAGGCAGAGAATGTCGATGTGCATCTGCTCCATACGGATGGGAAACACACCGCCGGTCTGGGCGGCGTCCACCACAAAGGTCAGCCCATGCTCCGCGCAGAACCCGCCCAGCACAGGCAGCTCATTCAGATTTCCCGTCACATTGGAACCGTGGGCGCACACCAGCGCCCGGGTATTCGGCCTCACCGCACCGGCGAGCGCCGACCAGTCCACCCGGCCCCGGGCGTCTGCCGGGAGGATTGTGAGCTCTACCCCCTGCTCCGCCAGCAGATATAGCGGGCGAAGAACGGAATTGTGCTCCATGGCGGTGGTAATGACGTGGTCGCCGGGCTTTAAAAGTCCCCGCAGGGCCGTGTTCAGGCTGTCCGTTGCGTTGGCGGTGAAGCACACCCGCTCTTCACGGGAGAGACCGAACCGCCGGGCCATCTGACTGCGCACCACGAAAGCCGTCCGGGCGCTGTCCAGCGCCGGCTCCCCGGCGCCGCGCCCGGTGCTGGCGCCGGATCGCACCGCCTCATAACAGGCCCGGGCCACACACTCCGGCCGGGGACAGCTGGTAGCCGCGTGATTGAAGTAGATCACGGACGCACCACAAGGGTGGCCTTCATCTGCTTTTCCACGATCTCGTACATATTGGTTACGCCGCCCACCGCCAGCTTGTCGGTCAGGCCGTAGAAATTCAGACAGGTGCCACAGGTCAGGAGCTCCACCCCCTGCTCCGCCAGCGTGCGCAGATCCTCCAGCGAATCGGAACCCTCACAGGTCAGGCGTGCGCCGCCATTATAGAACAGGATGGTTCTGGGACGTTCCTCCTGAGTAACGAGGGCAAAAATGAAGCCCTTCAGCAGCGTTCTGCCCAGCTCGTCGTCCCCCTCGCCCATATGGTCGGCGGAGATCACCACCACGGTATTCTGCTCCTGCACCATGGGCTGGCTCAGAGCCTTTTCCGGAGCATTGTCGTTGTCTTCCCGCTCCTGAATGGTCATACTCACCCGGTAGCAGCTGTCATTCTGCTTCTCGGATGTGACCCCATAGCCCTTCTGATGCGCCATTTTGGTGAGATTCTGAACGGCGGTCTCGTTGTCCACCAGCGTCTCCACCGTCCCCTCGCCATTGAGCTTTGCAATGGCCGCTTTCGTCTTGACCATAGGGATGGGGCAGGCATCGCCCCGGGCGTCTACATGAATGAGTTCCATGTCTGTTGCTCCTTATATTATCGCACCGTAATTTCAAATTCTGACTTTGCTGTCACTACGCCGATGACCGCCGCAGGCAGTCCCGCCTGACGCAGCTCCTCAACGGCCCGGTCGGCCTCCCATTCGGGCAGCGCGCACAGCAGTCCGCCGGAGGTCTGGGGATCGAAGAGCACCTCCTCCGCCGCGAAGGGCAGGTGGCCGAACTTCACCCGCTCCCCCACAAAATCGCGGTTTCGCTGGGCAGCGGCAGTGAGCAGGAACTCTCCGGCATAGTCCAGTGCACCAGGCAACACCGGTATGCGCTCCCACGCCAGCACGGCAGAGCACTGCTCCCCCAGCATTTCGTGCAGGTGGCCCAGCAGGCCGAACCCGGTCACATCGGTACAGGCGTGGACGGTATAACGCCCGAAGATTTCAGCGGCATATTGATTGAGCGTCGTCATGGACTGTTCCGCCTGGGTCAGCGTCTCCTCCGACGCCTGTCCTACGCGGGCGGCAGTGCAGACCAGACCCACGCCCAGCTTTTTCGTCAAGATGAGCTTATCCCCCTGCCGGGCACCCACATTCGTCCAGATCCTGTCCGGGTGGACAGTACCCATGACGGACAGGCCGTACTTCACCCCGTCATCTGCAATGGAGTGGCCGCCCACCAGACTGCCTCCGGCCTCAGCCACCTTCTCCGCGCCCCCTTGCAGGATGCGTCCCAGAATGTTCAAATCCGTCTTGTCCGGAAAGCAGACGATGTTCAGCGCGGTTCTGACTTCGCCGCCCATGGCGTAGATATCGCTCAGGGCATTGGCTGCGGCGATCTGGCCGAAAATGTAGGGGTCCTCCACCATAGGCGGGAAGAAATCCAGCGTCTGAATGACCGCCACATCCGGCGTCAGGCGGTAGACCGCGCCGTCGTCCCGACTGTCAAAGCCCACCAGCAATTCCGGGTCGCGCGCTCCCTTCGGAAGCTTTTCCAGCACCCGCTCCAACACGCCGGGTCCCAGCTTGGCGGTGCATCCGCCGCCCTTACAGAATACGATCGGTTCTGACATGATACACCTCCTCACAGGCACACTAAATCAGTGTTATTCTATCATTTTTTATCTTGATACAAAAGGGGCAAAGGGAAAATTTGAAAATGATTTGAAAATTTTAAGTACCGCCGCTTCTCTTTCCCGCCCGGAACCTGTATAATCAGGTTCAGAAATTCCCCTCTCATGGAGGTCTGCTTTTATGGACGCGATCACAACACAGATTCTGAACCGTTTTTCCGCACTGTGCGCCATCCCCCGCCCCTCCGGCGGCGAGGCGGCGGTGACGGCCTATCTCACCAAGCTGCTGACCGAGGCGGGCTATGCCCCGGAAACAGACAGCGCCAACAATCTGCGCTGTGCCCTGCCCGGCACTGCCGGATGCACCGACGCCCCCGGCGTCGTTTTACAGGCCCACACCGACATGGTGTGCGTCGCCGCTCCGGGCAGCGACTACCGCCCCGGGCAGGATGCCGTCCGCACGGTGAATGACGGGCTCTATCTCCGCTCCGACGGCCGGAGCACGCTGGGCGCAGACAACGGCATGGGCGCGGCGCTGATGCTCTGGCTGGCACTGGACAGTCAGACGCCCCACCCACCGCTGCTGCTGCTCTTCACCAGCGGCGAGGAGCAGGGGCTGACCGGCGCCCGGGCGCTGGATCCGGCGTGGCTGGAGGGCTATGCCTACTACATCAATCTGGACGCCTTCCGCTCTGACGCAGTGATCGTCGCCTCTGCCGGCGGCCTGCGCCAGAGCTGGAGCCGTCCCCTCACAACTCAGCCGGTGGAGGGTGAGCAGGCGTTCACCCTCACCCTGTCCGGCCTGACCGGCGGCCACTCCGGCTTTGACATTCAACTGCCCCGCCGCAACGCTCTGACCACGCTGGGCGAATTCCTGACCGCCTGCCCCGGCGGCATCGCAGAACTGCGAGGCGGCACCGGCTTCAACGCCATTCCCACCGAGGCCAGTGCAGTGCTTTCCACCTCCAAACCCGAGGCAGTCATCGGTGCGGTGGAGCAGTGGCGGCAGGAGCTGGCCGCCTTCCGCGCCAGCGATCCCGGTCTGACCGTCACACTGGAGGAACATTCTCCCGTAGACACCGTCTGGGATCACGACACCCGTCGTCAGGTGCTGAATTTTCTCGCCAGGCTGCCCTCCGGAGTCCAGTCCTGGCGGCTGGACTCCCCGGACACCCCGGCCTGCTCCGGCAACCCGGCCATGGTCGCCTGCCGGGACGGCATCATCGTCATCCGCCATATGGGCCGGGGAGCCAGCCGGGCGGAGATGGCCATTCTGCGCGGCGAGACCGACGCCGCCGCCCGCTCCGGCGGCTTCACCTGCATCGACAGCAGCTCCTATGCCCCGTGGGAGGGCAAGATCGAAAGCCCCATCGCCCAGCGCATCCGGGACATCCGCCGCCGTCAGGACGGCAGCGCCATGGCTCCGGTAGCCGTTCATGTGGGGCTGGAAAGCTCCATCCTGCTGGAGAAAGCGCCTCATCTGGCCGCCGTCAGCCTGGGCTGTGACATTCTGGATGCCCACTCGGTGCACGAGCGGGTGCGATTGAACTCCATTCCAAGATTGGCAGAGCTTCTGCAAGCCCTGCTGGAGGAATTGGGGCAGGAAGAGGAGGTGCAGGCATGAAACTGATCTCATGGAACGTTAACGGTCTGCGCGCCTGCATGACCAAGGGCTTTGCCGAGACATTCGCCGCGCTGGACGCAGATGTATTCTGCCTTCAGGAGACGAAACTTCAGGCCGGACAGATCGACTTCGCCCCGGAAGGCTATGAATGCTTCTGGAACTATGCCGACAAGAAGGGCTACTCCGGAACCGCCGTGTTTACGAAGCAGCCGCCGCTTGACGTACAGTATGGACTTGGGATTGACGAACACGACCATGAGGGCCGCCTCATCACCCTGGAGTTCGAGGACTTCTATTTTGTGTGCTGTTACACCCCCAATGCCCAGAACGAACTCAAGCGCATCGACTACCGCATGGCGTGGGAGGACGCTCTGCTGGCGCATCTGAAGGCGCTGGACGAGAAGAAACCGGTCGTCTACTGCGGCGATCTGAACGTGGCTCACGAAGAGATCGATCTCAAAAACCCCAAGACCAACCGGGGCAATGCGGGCTTCTCCGATCAGGAGCGCGGCTGTATGACCCGCCTGCTCCAGAGCGGCTTTACCGACACCTTCCGTGCGCTCCACCCGGAGCTCGCCGGCGCCTATTCCTGGTGGAGCTACCGCTTCCACGCCCGGGAAAAGAACGCCGGATGGCGCATTGACTACTTCATCGTCTCCGACCGACTGGCGCCAAAAATCAAGGACGCCTCGATCCACGCCGACATTTTCGGCAGTGACCATTGCCCGGTGGAGCTGGAGCTGACGTGAAGCAGTTATACCGCGTGCTGAAAATCCTTCTGTGGTGCGTGATTGGCGTGTTTCTCGGCACAAGCATTTACCGCTGCTGGGACTTTCACGCACGTCCCAGCCTGTATGCGCTGACCTCTGCCCCCTGGTATACGGACATCCTGCTCTCCGGTGCGTGCACCGCTGTTCTGGTAGTCATCCTGCTCATTCTCATGTACTGTATCAGACGAAACAGTGATTTCTAAAAAAGTGCGGGGCACTTAGTGTCCCGCACTTTTATTTGGAAAGGTATCTCGTTTGATCCACAGCACCCATGCCGCCGCAAGGCTGAGCACACCCAACAGCCAGAAGCCCGCCCTGCCCCCGGCGCTACCCTCCAGCATTCCGAAGAGCCAGCCGAACCCCGCCCGAGTCAGGGCGGTAACAGCGGCGCTCAGGAGAACGGCGGTGGCATAGCACCCCTCCGGCACCGCTGCACGCAGAACATTCAGACTTACCGCCGTGGCCGCGCACACTGTACAGCCATAGAATAAAGATGCCGCAAGGAACATCCCTACACTTGGGGCCAACGCATAACCAATACAGCGTATGCTCAGCGCAAGCGTCAGGCCAAGGCTCACCTGCGCCGCGCCGTATTTCGGCAGCAGTCTCCCGCTGACCCAGGGTAGAAGCAGCAGCTCCGGCCCCACGCAGAGCAGGGTATTCCACCCCAGCGCAGACACCGATGCCCCAAGCCGCTCCACAAGGAAGCCGCCCAGATAGGGCTGGAGCGCGTTCACCGCCGCCCCGCCCTGAGCCCCCAGCAGCAGCGCAAGCCGGACAGCCGGAGCACGGAGGAGCGTTCTCCACATCCGCTTTGGACGCTCACGCTGCACATTCTCCTCCCGGTGCAGGCCAAAGGACAGCAGAAGCGCCGCAGCCGCAAGGGACAGATAGATTGGAAACAGCAGTCTTTCCAGCCCCCATCGCCGGGTCAAGAGCCCCAGTCCGGCACCTCCGGCCAAGAATCCCAGTGAGCCAAAACAGCGCAGCTTCCCGTAGCTCTGCGCCCCGCACAGTCCCACGGTGCTCCGATCCGCCAGCGGCACACAGCTGCTCCGGGCACACTCCCAGAGGATGCCCCAGCCCAGTGCGCCCCAAAAGCCGGATTGAAGCCCCAGCATCGTCCCGCCCACCGTCAATGCCCCCAGCGCCAGCGTCAGCAGCCGCCCGGGCCGGCCGGTGCGATCCGCCCAGAGCCCCACCAGCGGCAGAACTGCGGCGGCGCACAGCGTGGTAACCCCGTTGAACCACCCCAGCGCCCGTCCATCAAAGTGCAGCGTCTGGCGCAGAAAGACGTTCAGGCAGGACGCCATGCACCCCTGCGCCGCAAAATAGCAGAAATAATAGCCGCGCACCAGCGCCGTCCTGTTTCGCCTCACAGCCACTCCCCCCATTCCGCGCATAACTCTGTTAGTTTGGCGCGGATGGGCGCAAAAAATCCCGCCGATAGTCATCGGCGGGATTTTTATCCATTCCCTCTTATGCCGCTCTTTGTGAAGCGGCGCTTAAATTGGAAGAAATCAGAGCAGCTTGACCCCTGCGGCCTTGCAGGCCTCGATCGTCTGGGAGTCCCACAGAGATGCCTGCACCTCGCCGATGTGGGCCTTGCCCAGCAGCAGCATACACAGGCGACTCTGGCCAATGCCGCCGCCGATGGTGTAGGGCAGCTCGCCGTTCAGCAGCATCTTATGGAAGGGCAGCTCCCGGCGGTCATTGCAGCCCGCAATGGTGAGCTGGCGGTCGAGGGATTCAGGGCTGACGCGGATGCCCATGCTGCTGACCTCCAGCGCATGACCCAGCGTCTCGTCCCAGAAGAACAGGTCGCCGTTCAGATCCCAGTCGTCATAGTCCGGCGCCCGGCCGTCGTGGGGCTTGCCGCTGCGCAGTGCGCCGCCGATATTGCGGATGAATGCGGTGTGGTGCTCGGAGACGAATCGATCCTCCCGCTCCTTCGGCGTCAGATCCGGGTAGCGGTCCTCCAGCTCCTGAGTGGTGACAAAGGCCACCTCCCGGTCAAGCTCGGTGGTCAGCTCGGGATACTGCCATTTCAGTTCGTCCAGCGTGCCGCAGATGGCGGTGACGATGCGGCGCACGGCGTCCTCCAAATAGGCGGGAGTGCGCTCCTCCTTCAGCAGGACCTTCTCCCAGTCCCACTGATCCACATAGATGGAATGGATGTTGTCCAGCTCCTCGTCCCGGCGGATGGCGTTCATATCGGTGACCAGCCCCTTGCCCGGCACAAACTCATAAGTGTGCAGAGCCAGCCGCTTCCACTTGGCCAGTGAGTGAACCACCTCGGCGTCCTTGCCCACGGCGGGCACATCGAAGCGGACGGGCCGCTCCACGCCGTTCAGGTTGTCGTTGATGCCGGTGGCCGGATCCACCACCAGCGGCGCGGTCACGCGCACCAGATGAAGTGCAGCGCACAGCTTGGTCAGAAAAATATGCTTGATCCGCTCGATGGCACGCTGGGTGTCATAGAGGGCCAGCTCGGAATGATAATTCTCAGGAATGACGGTCATGTCAGCTTCCTCCTTGTTCAATTGCACTGTAACGCATTTTATCATTAAATCATTTTCATGGCAAGAGAAAGCTGCTCTCTCCGACACAATTTCCATGCAATAGCCATTGTATTTTGTGTCCGACACTGTTACAATGTTTTTTGGAATATCTCGGGCTGTCGTTCAGCCCTGAAAAGAGGAACCTTTTTATGCCGGATTTTTACGCACATGAGGTGTTTGGCGCAAAGGTATTTGCCGCCCTGCCCAAACCGGTGCAGGACCGGCTGGAGCCGGAGAAGGACGCATGGCAGTGCGGACTCTACGGCCCCGACCCGCTGTTTTTCTATCACCCGCTCTGGCCCAACCGCCCCTGTCACGAGGGTCACATTTTGCATCGTCAGCCCCCCGCCGTGGTGCTGGAGCGCTACCATACCCAGACGGCCATGGCCACGCCCTATGCGGCGGCCTATGCGGCGGGCTACTACTGCCACTATGCGCTGGACGCCGCCTGCCACCCGCTGGTCAACCAATCCTCCCGGGGCAATGCCCTGCGCCACACCATAATCGAAGGT